>Ga0315287_10000914_pt1 | contig 26386 bp, 23 predicted proteins | sample YL17G11_0_MG_FD_205037 | JGI IMG/M metagenome (GOLD analysis project Ga0315287, IMG submission 205037) | Sediment microbial communities from Yellowstone Lake, YNP, Wyoming, USA - YL17G11_0 | ecosystem: Environmental > Aquatic > Freshwater > Lake > Sediment | place: USA: Wyoming | collected... | reverse complement strand
TCGGGTTCGGAACAAGCACTATTCAACCTTCTGTTTCTATGAACCGGACGAGCTGGAGCGGGCCATCGGGGGATTTGAGGCCAATCTGAAGAAGAGGTTCGGGGCTCTCGACACCCTCGAATGGGTGGACGAGAATGTGATGATCACCGCTGAAAAGGTATGGTAGCGAGTGGGAGCTTCAGGCTGCTCATTCTCGCCCTCCTAGAGCCAAGCGCTCCCATTTAGTGCGCTCGCGTCCGCTTGGATCTGCCGGCTGGTGGCGTGGCGACGAGTTCGTCACCAAGCAGCCCCTGAAGACGCGAAAACCCGGCCTCGGCGGCCGGGCTTCGGCTCAAGAGCGCCCTGAAAATAAGCTGAGAGGGGGGGATTCGAACCCTCGGTGCCGCTCAGCGGGCTCAGTTCCAGTAAACAAGTTCGTCTCGCAAACGCCTCTTCTTGGCGCGCCCCGGGCGCGCTGCCGCATAGCCCAGGGGCGTCAGGAAGAGGGGTACCAGGTCGTCGCTCAATCGCAGGACCCGGCGCACCGCTTGCGGGTCGAAGTCCGCTATCCAACAGGTCCCCAAGCCTAAGTCGGCGGCCTGCAGGATAAGGTGGTCCGTCACGATGGCTGCGTCGGTGACCAGGCAGTCAAAGCCATCTGAGCGCACCCACGCCTCAGAAGGTACCCCGCATACCACTAGGATGACCGGAGCGGTGTAGAACCATTTGCGGGAGTATGCGGTCGCGAATGAAGCGCGCAGCGCTTGATCCTTTACCACGATGACGCGGAAGGGTTGGCGGTTATCTGCCGTAGGGGCCAGGCGCGCGGCCTCCAGGATGAGGTCGAGCTTCTCCTCCTCAACGGGCCTCTTGAGGTAGCCTCGAACGCTGTTCCGAGTCTGGATCAATTGGCTGAAGTCCACAGCGACCCTCCTTGGCTCCTCCGTTCGTCACTCCGCTCAGAATAGCGCAGGGGAAGAGCGAAAGGCAGCGATTCTAACCCCCGGTACCGCTTGCACGGCACAACGGTTTTCGGGCGTGGGGCTTCTGAAACGAGCGACTGGCCTCAGAGCCCGATTTGGCCACGACTTCCAAATGCCCCCCTTCGAGCTGCGTGCCAGTGGCCTTGACATCGAGGCAGATCGGTAGGCCGCATGATCGACACCGGCAACACCGCCTTCATGATCCTCTGCACCAGCCTGGTCATGCTCATGACCCCGGGCCTGGCCTTCTTCTACGGGGGACTGGTGGGCCGCAAGAACGTGCTAACTATCATGATGCAGAGCTACGTTTCCCTGGGTGTCACCACCGTCATCTGGTACTTGTTCCTGACCCCATTCGCTGGTCCATTTCCTACGAGCGCCCCGAGTCCGGCACCCCGTGTGTTGGCCTGGCGCACCCACTACCCAGTGTGATGCTGTCCGCCTCGTGCTCACGCGCCTACCCCGCCGGGCTTCCACTTGCCAGCACATCGCAGACGTGACGGGAAACGATGGCCGCGTCCTCGCCCACCCCGAAGAGAAGAGAGGACTTGCGCTTACGCAGAAAATGGACGCCCATGAAGAACAGCCCGGGGACGACCTGACTGACGCCATCTCGCTGGTAGGGGAAGCCGAGCTCGTCGAAGGCCTCGGGCCACGGAAGCCAAGAAAGGTAGTCCGGACGGAAACCGCCAGCGAAGATGACAGCGCCGAAGTCCGAGAGATCTAGCCATTCGGGCGAGTGCCCGGCGAAGGCTTCCAGCTTGTTCATCGGCGGCAGATCCAGTCCTTGCTCGGCGGCAAACCGTTCGCACACACCCATCAACTCGCGGAAGCGCTCGTCTCCCCAGGCAGCGCTCTCAGATAGATCTGGCGCGAAGTGGGCCAGACCGTTCTCTGCCCCCAGAAAGTGTCCAGTCAGGGTGACCCCCATCGCCTGAAGCGTGCGCAGATTGAGGTCGTGGCCACCACCGTGGCCGGTAGCCATGGGGTTGGGGGTTAGGCGCGCGGCCGGGCTCGGGAGCGACTCCAGCGTCTGCTCGAAGAAGCCTACTTTGTCCAGCCACCAGACGATGTCCCGGTTGCCGAGGCGACGCGGGACCCACGCCGCCTTGCCACAGGCCAGGACCACCTTGCGCCCCGCCTCATGCAACTCCTCGCTGATCTGCGTGCCGGACTGACCGCTGCCTACGACGAGCACCTTGCCGGGCGGCAGGGCGCCCTCGTTTTGATAGGCGGCAACGTCCATCTGCAATAGGCCGTTGGGCAGCGAGTCGGCTGCCTTTGGCCGGTGAGGCCGCTGGAAGGCGCCGGTAGTCAGCACGAGCGCGCGGCTGCTCAAGTCCTCGGCAGTCGTGTGCACTACAAAGCCGCCGTCGGGCATCGACTCAACCCCGGTGACCAAGACGCCTTCCCGTACCGGCGCCCCAAAGCTGCCGGCGTAGTCTTCCAAGGCGGCGACGATCTCATCGCGCAGCATGAAGCCGTCGGGGTCCGCCCCGCTGTATGGGTGGCCGGGCAGCCGGACGGTCCAGTTGGGGGTGACCAGGCAGAAGGTATCCCAACGGTGCCGCCACGTCTCGCCGACGCGGCCGCGCTCGAGCACAGCGTGTTCCACCCCAGCAGCGTTGAGCTCGTGACTTAGGGCCAGGCCCGCTTGTCCGGCTCCGACAACGATGACGTTGACGTGTTCCATCGCGCTACCTCCTTGAGATACCTCGTGCGCCGCGCACTGCGCCGGCCAGGCGACGGCAAGCATCGGGTCGAGCGGCGAAGTGAGACCGACGACCGACAGGCAGGGGCCGCTCGGAGCCCATCCACGATGGAGGAGTACCCGTGTGGTGGCGTTTCCATTCGCAGAGGGCAGCGACACGGCTGAGTGTCTACTTCCTGGCTTTCCTGAGCGGAGAGGGGGGATTCGCGCATCTTGCTGCGCTAGCTGCCGTCCTCGCCTCACCGTCCGGCTCGGCTCGGACCACTCGCTGCACGACAGTCCAGAGGGACTGTCTCGCAGACGCTCGCGCCCTCGCGGGTTCGGAATCCCCCCGGACCTTGCTGGGAGCCACTTCGTGGTGTCTTGCGGGAAACCGCACGGAGAGGGGGGGATTCGAACCCCCGGTACCGTTTGCGCGGTCATCAGGTCATTACGGACCGGATGGAAAAGCATCGTGCGAGTGATTCAACGCCGCTGTAGAGTAACTGAGCACCAGTCGAGAAATGCTGAGGGGGCGAGGGCGTGCAAACTCAGATGAGCCAAGGCCCCTGGTGGGCAGCACTCACCGTGTGGGGCGTGGTCAACGCCGTCAACGTACTCCAGTCCGCAGGGTTCCTCTCGAGGGTCGCGACCGGCGGCATGGTGGTCAACCACCTGCTGGGCTATGGCATCAGGCGGTCTGCGGCGGCATTTCCCTCGCGTACCTCCTACGCGACCTTTTGGAACTTCCAGCTGGTCAGAGCCCGGGTCTGATGGGACGCTTGGTTCCGCCGCCTATCTACGAGACCACGGTACCCGCTCGGCCGCGCGCGCCGGCGCTCCGCCGCTTCGCTATGGACCGGATCGACTACCCGAAGCGGCCTGCTGAGAGCCAATGCCGTACGGGATCATGCATGTGAAAACATGGCCTTGCATGATTGAAACTGCACAATAAGGAGACAAGAAATGACCAATTATCCTTCCTCCCGCTTGTCTCTTCTCAAAGCCATTGGTCTCTTCATGGGAGCAACCTTCTTCGCATACCTGTTCTCCATCTCCCTACATGAGCTTGGCCATTACCTGGCGGGCGTTCTCTTGGGCGTCCCTGGGAAAGGGATCGTCCTTAACCCGTTTGGCCATAATTACAACATCTACCTCGGGGATCTCACCACGGCGTTTGGCACCCCGGGGAGACGAATCTTCTCGGGATTATCCGGGGCGATCTTCGATCTGCTCGTTGCGGTGATCATCGGCCTGGCGCTGTGGCGAAAGCGTTCCCCAGTACTGCTTCCCCTCCTGGCGATGGGAAGCCTCGCTTTGATCCACGAGAGCGTCAACATGACCATGGGCGTCCTCAAAGGGTATGGCGATTGGAGCGAGCTCAGGGAAGTCGGTGTGCCGTCTTTTGTCGTCATCCTGCTGGCTGTCATCCTGCTGGCTGCCGGCTGTATTTGGATGCTCCAGCTCCTCCCCCTGACCGGCATCTCGCCCCGCGACCCGTTCTGGCGCAAGCTGGCTGTATTCCTGGCAGGAATGCCCTTGCTAATGCTGTGTTCCGTGGTCTTCCTGACCCTGTTCTGGGCGGATGTGTATGTGCCCAGCCACAATGGCGTCACGTCGAGGGATGTACTACGGATGGACAAAGTCATCTTTATGGCTGCCTCCGCAGGCCTCACCGTGATCGTCACCCTGTTGCACAGGCCGCTGCTCCCCTGGCTGGACCGAATATCGCACACCCCTGTCGCTCAGGTCCGCAGTCGGGAAGTGCTGATCGCACTTGGGCTGGGCCTGGCCATCGTGGTCGTTCAACTGGTCTTCTTCAAGGATCCCGGCGCGGTGATGATTGCAGTCACCGGATTAGGCCGTCCATGACCTCCAATTGACTCTCGCTACCTTGCACAATGTGTCAATCGAAGTCGTGGATTCCATACGTTGTTGCTGGCGAGTTTGCCGCCGAGTTGCCGCCGAACTTGCCCAAAACACGCCAAAACCCAGCCATCTGGACCGGGTCCTGGTTCGCCATCCTTGGCTTTCCAAAGCGGAGATCCCCCCAGCGTGGAGGTCGCGCCGCCATAGATATCCCCCTCCATCCTACGCCTCTGGTCCGATTGCAGCACGCCCGCCTGTGCATCGTGGCTGTGGCAGGAGTCATTGGATAGTTTGACTATCAGAACAGTCATGTTTATTGTTTCGGGTCATCACCGGATCTATCGCGAAAGAGGGGGAAGTGGGCACCATCATGGGTATCCCTGAGCACATGGCCGGAAACCGCTGGCGGCTTATGAAGACCGTGGTCCTGCTGGCAGCGTCGGCCGCTGCACTGATGACGTTCGCCGGATTCGGTTGCGGCGGAAGCGGTGCCGCAACCCCCACAACTACCTCCGGGCCGCCCGGGTCGTCAGCGTCGTCCGGGTCGCCCGTCTCAAGTGGTGGCGCAGGTGCCCAGGCCGCCCCGGTCACCACGATCGACTACCAAGAATCGCCTGCCGTGGCTGCCGTCCGCCTCGGCAAGACTCTTGCCGGCGCCCACACCGGCGACGAGGCGCGCGCGGCCGTCTACGAGGCGCTCGCCCGGACCGGCGTCGCGGTCAAGTCCGTAGCCGGCGACGAACTTGCCTCCACGGGTGACCGCAAGCTGACACTGTGGCTGTTCCAGGAGCAGGCCGACAACCTCGCCCTGGACCTCGTCGAAAACCAGGGTTGGACCCTCACGTTGCTCACGCAGGCGATCGCCGAGCATCCCGAGGGCCCCGGCGCTGCTCTCGCCGAGGCTCCGGAAGCGGTCGGGATGGTGCTTCGCGAGTGGGCCGCGGAGGCGGCGCGCAACCCCGACGATCCGTCGTCGTTCGCCCCTCTGCTCCTGGCCCAGATGGCGATGGAGCGGGGCGGCGCGTCCGACTTCACCGCCGGGACGATCGTTTCCGACGACATCGAACTCACCTACTTTGAACTCGAGATTCTCACTGCCGGTGCCTTTGCCTCCGAGGACGCAGGGGCCACGTCGTGGCGTGAAACGCCCGTCGGCTCGTTCTTCGGCGCCGTCACCGGCGCCGTTTCGTCCCTCTTTGTGCCCGACGTCGCCCTCGCCGACGACCCGTGCTCGTTCATCAAGGATTCGTGGGGTAAGGACGCCGACAACTTCGGGCGAAAGGGGCTCGACAAGCTCTGGAGCGTGGCGATGGGCAAAGTAGGCGACTGGATGACCACGAAGGGCATGGGGGATCTCGTGGGCGGCATGAAGAGTCTTTCTGCTCCCATGAAGTGGGTGAACCTGCTGAGCAACATGCTCTCCCTCTACGGAGGCTACAGCATCGAATTGAAGTGGGATCCTTCTCCCACGCACTACCTCGGCTACGACGGCGGTCACGGCAACGAAAAGCTGAAGCTGACTGCCACGGTCTCTGTACGCCCGCAGGCCGACGACGCCACGCTCAAGTGCCTTAAGTTCGCCGGCATCGACCGGCCGACCTCGGACTCGGTCAAGAACGCCCGGGTGCAGTGGATACTGCTGTCCGGGACGCCGAAGCACGCTACGCTCGATCCGCTCGGCAAGGACGCGGTGGCCGCGGGAACGTTCGTCCAGGCCGTCGACGCGTCGGGCAAGGCCACGCTGACCCTGACGATGTCCGTGGAGAAGGACGCAAAGGACAAGGACCGGGGCAGGCTCAAGAAGGACTTCATCGTCATCCAGGCCGACGTGACCACCTACAAGCCTGAGCCGTCGAAGCTCATGGCCGCAGCACTCTTCGGTGGCACCAAGGGCGGCGTCACCGAGGCCATGAAAGGCTGGATCAACAAGTGGTTCCCCAAGCGGGCGATCGCGCGCATACCTGTCGAGTGGCACGAGCAGAACCGCTGGCGCGGTGTACTGGACGGGAAGAACGGGACGCGGCTCGTCTTCACGAGCCAGCAGGGCTTGGAGAGCATCTGGGACGTCGCCCTCGAAGGCGCGCTTGTGGGTATGGGCGCTCCTATCCCGTTCACCGGGAAGTCCCAGGTGGATCTGAAGCGGGCCGACGCGCAGTTCACCATCGTTGGGACCGGGACGTACGACATGGGTGGTGACACGGCCGCCATCACTGCCTCGTACAGGATCAACCGCGTGTCTCTCGGCGGCACCAGTGACGCGCCGACGCTGATACTCTCAGGTATCCAGGTCAAGGTCGTTGTGGCGGGATCGGGGGGCGGCGGCAACGCTTCGGGGGGCGGCGCAGGCAGCGCGAGCATCCCGCTCGAGCCGTACAGCGAGTAGGCGAGCGCGCGGCGCCCCGGAATGCTCAGGGCCGGAATGCCCCCGCTCGCCCTTGCCCCGCCCACTGTTCTTGACACGCTCATGCCCGAGCCGCTGACCGGTCTCGTTCTCGAGGATATCGGTGCGGGTGCGTCTGCCTCGTTTCACCTAGCGCTCTCGTGTTTGCCCCGACCTGCCCCCGAATTGCCCCCGAACTCGCCCGAAGGACGCGAAAACCCGGCCTCACGGACCGGGTATCGACGCACGATTTTTGGCTTTCCAAAGCGGAGAGGGGGGGATTCGCGCACCTTGCTGCGCAAGCTGCCGTCCTCGTCTCGCCGTCCGGCTCGGCTCGGACCGCTCGCTGCACGACAGTCCAAAGGGACTGTCTCGCAGGCGCTCGCGCCCTCGCGGGTTCGGAATCCCCCCGGACCTTACTGGGAGCCACTTCGTGGTGTCTTGCGGGAAACTGTACGGAGAGGGGGGGATTCGAACCCCCAGTGCTCTTGCGAGCACAACGGTTTTCGAGGGCTCGGGCGTAGCTCCGTCGAGGTTCATCGGGTGTGCATGAATACCGCTCTGCGCGGCGGAAGTACCGCTTTCGTGTCTGGCAGATCGGCTACGAGAAGGACGAGGCGCCGGCTGGACAGAGGACGTAGTTGCACGCTTCATGTCCCAAGGCGCGGAAGCGGCGATAGTATCCGTTGATGGCGTGAAGACGTTGGCACTGCGGGCGGGGCTAAGAAGAACGCTGGCGGGCTCCAGTCCGTTCGCGTCCATCCGCGCGCCTCGGTGTTGACTTCAGGCGGCAGCGGTCTATTCTGAGGGGCCAGGGACCAAACGTCGGGACTCTCGGAGGGACGCCATGAAGCGGTCGCCATTCTCTGTCATGATCCGGGTCGCGGTCCTGTTCGCGGCTGTGCCTGTGGTGGCAGGCGTCGTCCTCGGGTGCGGCGATACCGGCGGGGGAACGACGGTCCCGAGCCTGGCGACTACCAGCGTCAGCCTCATGGAGGACGGGCCGCCGACAACCGCGGCCACGGTCGCGTCGTCCGCGTCGTCCGCGTTATCCGCGTCCAGCACCGCGGCCCCGGGCGCCCAGACTTCGTCCCAGCCGGAAGATCAGACCACCACCGTGACCACCGTCACCGCGACCTCTACAGGCAGCACCCTTGCCGAGCCGCCGACCTCGGACAGCGTCTCACAGCCTTCCGGCCCCTCCAGCACCCTGATCGTCAAGCCCACCAACCTGCCCCTGCGGCCGGTGAACACCTGGCGGCTCTACCAAGAGACCGATCCCTTTCTCTACTGGGACGGCCCCTGGGTGCAGTACTCCCATCCCGCGGCCAGCGGCTCGGGGTACAAGAGCGCCCTCACCAACGGCAGGGCGGCGCTAACCTTCACGGGACGGCGGATCAGCTTGCTCTGCGCCACCGGCCCCAAGAGCGGAAAGATCAGGATCACGCTCGACTACGAGGTGGTGGCTACCGTGGATCTCTACGCCAACCCCTACTGGTTCCCGGGCGTGGTCTGGACGAGTGCTGCGCTGCCCAACGGCGCCCACGTGCTCCAGATCGCCCCCGCCGGGACCAAGAACCCGCGATCCGCGGGGTACGCCTGGGACTTCGACGCGGTCAAGATCTTCGGCAAGCTGCTGGAATACACTCAGGATTAGGCGCCGGCGGACCGGCTTGCCGGCCGGAGGGCGAGCCTGCTTTTCGTGCCTCCGCCTCCTAAGCGGAGAGGGGGGGATTCGCGCATCTTGCTGCGCAAGCTGCCGTCCTCGCCTCGCCGTTGTCCGGCTCGGCTCGGACCGCTCGCTGCACGACAGTCCAAAGGGACTGTCTCGCAGACGCTCGCGCCCTCGCGGGTTCGGAATCCCCCCGGACCTTGCTGGGAGCCACTTCGTGGTGTCTTGCGGGAAACTGTACGGAGAGGGGGGGATTCGAACCCCCGGTACCGTTTGCACGGCACAACGGTTTTCGAGACCGCCGCATTAAGCCAGCTCTGCCACCTCTCCTGGTGAAGCGCCCCGTGGTCCCGCCCGGTTCGCCGCCGATTCTCGGCGGCTGCGTCGTGCGCCGCGTCGCGCAAACGGGATTGTAGCCGATACGCCGTTCTCGCGCGCTCGGTCCAGGCGACGGCCGGCGAGGGGATCTCAGCTTTGGTCAGGGGGCTTCATCCCCGGCGGGTCATAGCAGACCGAATCGTCATTCCAGTAGCTTTGCTTGCAGTAGTGGCGGTAGAGTTCGGTTTCGTACTCCCTGTCGATAAGGACGTTCGCGTCGAAACTCGGCGCCGCTTTGATCGCGTCCCGGGTGAACTCCATGGAGACCGTCCCGCCTTCCCAATCCGTCTTTGTCCATTGCGGAGGCACCAGAACATGCTTGCCCGGCAGCCAATCCCGGGTATCCACGACGAAATAGCGGATGGCCCAGTCCTCGTCGGATACGATGACATCGGCGATATGGCCGACATCGCCGTCTGAGGCCGCCACCGCATACCTTGTGAAGCCGCTGAGGTCCTTCACACTGTAGAGGTGGCTGTCCCACGAGTCCCTCTCTTCCAGCCTTGCCGCGTCCTCAGCGGGCAGCGGCGCGGTCAAGGTTCCCCAGGCGAACGGGCCCACCCAATAGGGGGAGTAGTCGTAGTATTCGTTGTAGGCGATCTCGAACTGGCGAGACACGGTCGGATGCTCGTCGGGTGAGGGGCTCTTCTCGACCTGCGCCTTGGTCAATTCGGTGGCTATTGTCTTCTTCTCGCGGTCCGCGCCGGCAACTGCTCGCGGAGAGATCAGCACTCGCCTCTGAACCAGCCAACCACCGGTATCCACGACCAGATACCGGACCGTCCAGAAGCGGTCGTCGAAATAGAGATCCTCTACCCTGCCGAGTTCCCCGTCGCTCGAACGCAGGCTGTATGTGCGTAGCTCCTCGGCCTTGTGCAACATGGCGTTGTCCTCTCTAGCGCGATGGCCTGGTGGGCGGGGCTGGGTAAGAGCCCGGATCGGCTTCTATGTGACGCATACCCGGCGCAGGCGGGGAACAAACGGCTTTGCCGGACCCCAGCGGTATCAGCGGCCACCAGCGCCTCGCGGGAGAGGACATGCTATCGCCACCCAGTGCATTCCGGCGGCCGGGGCTTCGCTTCTAAGGAGCCCCCTAGGTCCGGGTGAGCCGCGCGAGCGCCTCCCGGGCTGCCACTCGCACACGCGCGTCGGGGTCCGAAGCCAGGATCCGGAGGACATCGATGGCCTGCCCGGCGAGCGAGGTAATCTGGCCTATCAGTTGGACGCGTGCGTCGCGGGAGAGAGAGGGGGCCGCGCGCAGTACAAGGACCGCCGCGGCCTCGGAAGCCTCCATGGCTGCCCTGAGCACTCGTTCCGCGGCCGGATCGATCTCCGATCGGGCTTCGTCCTCGGGGGCTCTATCCGTCTTTGCAGAACGGTATAAACCCAACCTGGGCGAAGAGTCGGTGAGCGCCGCAGGCGAGGCGGGCGGAGGAGCGGCACCGGTGGGGGGTCGGGCACCGGTGGGAGGCGCCAGAGCACCCATGATGTCCATCTCCTTGAAGACCCCGTAGCTCTTTGCCCTCCGGTGAGACGAAGGGCCGAGGGCGCCGGGCGCGTCGGGCGACTCCCCGGCCTCTTCCTGCGATGGCTCCGGTTCCGGGCCGAGAAACTCGGGGTCCACGCGCTCGCGAGACATGTGCTCGGCCGCGCTTCTGGTGCTTTTCTCCCCATAACGGTTCACCATGCTTTTGGCGATCGTCTCGCTCATGAGGTACTCGACGGGGATCTCGAAGTGCCGGGCTAGGGCCTCCACCGAGTCGGGGGAGGGCAGGCGCTCTCCACGCTCGACGCGGGACAGCATGGCGATGGAAAGGCCGGTCGCCTCGGAGACCTGCTCCAGCGTCTCGTCCCGATTGTGGCGTAGCTTTCTCAGCACGTAGCCGAAGTTTGTTCCGCCCATGGTCGCACCTCCATGCTCCATTCTACACCCTTGTCAAGTCCATTGACACATATGGCAAACGTGCTATAGTGTGATTTGCCAACTGTGGCAAATAGTCGCCCTTCCTGTCCGCCGCGAAGGCTAGACTCTGGAGGGGCAGCGAGAAGGGGGTTTGGTATGGACGATCAGCAAGAACAGATCAAGAGGCAGGAGGAGCGGAGCATCCTCATCAACTTCGTGCTCGATAAGTCGGGCTCCATGCAAGTGATCCGGGAGGCGACCGTCGCCGGGTTCAACCAGTTCCTGCTCGATCAGCAGCAGGAGGGGGGCTCGGCGGCGATGACCCTCACCCTGTTCGACACCAGCTTCGCGACCGTGGTCCGCGCGACCCCTCTCGCCGACGTGCGGCCGCTTGACCGCCATACGTACACGCCGGGGGGCATGACCGCTCTGTACGACGCCATCGCTCACACCATGGCCATCACCGACCAGTACGTGGCCGCCAACAAGCCGGACCAGGTGCTGTTCGTCATCATGACCGACGGGCAGGAGAACTCGAGCCGAGAGTTCGACAGGCAGCGGATCATGGAGATGGTGGAAGACCGGCAGAAGACCGCCGACTACGAGTTCATATACCTGGGGGCCAACCAGGATACGTACACCGTCGGCGACGGCATGGGCATCCGCGGCGGGCGCTCGCTCGACTACGCCGCCTCGCCGGCGGCGACTCGGTCGACCATGGACAAGCTCTCGTGGAACGTAAAGGCCCACCGGCGGCTTGGAGAGAAGAAGCTTGCGAGCTACGAGTTCTTCTCCGAAGAGTTGGAGAGTCTGGGCAAAGAGTCGTGGGATGAACACAAGGCCAAGCGCGATGCCGTCCCGGCTGACCCGGCCGGCGCGGCCGGCGGGCAGTCCCACGGCTCCGCCAGCGGGCGCCCGGCGGACGCCACGCGGGACGACGGGGAGGAGTAGACGTGAGCACGGTGATATCGGCACTTATCGACGGCCTAGAATTCGGTGACCCGGTCAGCGACGAGGGGCTCACGCTGGTCCCTGTCTTCGGGGAGTTCGCGGGGCTGCCCGAATTCGTCACCCTGCAGGAGGCGATAGCCTCGCGCTCGCTTGTCGTCACCGAGGTGTCGCAAGGCGGGTCCGTTCCTTCTCTCTCGGCCCGCAACGCGGGGGCCACCGGGGTGCTCATACTTGACGGCGAAGAGCTCGCCGGAGCGAAGCAGAACCGGGTCCTGAACACCTCCGTGTACATCAGGCCGGGGCAGGAGATCGTCATCCCGGTCAGTTGTACCGAGCACGGCCGCTGGAGCTACCAGACGAGCAGCTTCGTCGACTCCGGCCACGTCTCCGCCCACGCCGTCCGCTTGGCGGCGAACGAGTCGGTGACGAAAAGCGTGCGGCAAAGCGGAGCCTTCCAGTCCGATCAGAGCCGCGTCTGGGACGAGGTCGCGCTACTCCAGGAGCGGCACCAGAAGTTCTCGCCCACATCAGCCGCCCGGGATGTCTACGAGTCCCGAGGGGAAGCCATGCGCCGGCGCGAGGCCTCGTTCGAGTGTCTGCCGGGGCAGATCGGCCTGCTCGCGCTCTGGCGGGGTCGGGTCGCCGGTCTCGACGTGGTCACGAGCGCCCGGGCCTACCCGAAGCTGCACAACCGGCTGGTACGCTCTTACGCCCTCGACGCTCCCTCCGGCCGGCCTTCTTCCGCCGATCACGACCGCCGGGCTGCCAAGGAGTGGCTCTCGTCGCTCGCTGCGGTCGAGGTGACCGAACATGAGTCACCCGGTAACGGCGTGAGTTATCGCTTCACCGGTGAGCGGGTGGTCGGGTCTGCCCTGGCGGTCGATGGAGCCATCCTTCACGCCGTCGGCTTCGCCACCCAGACCGGGGCCGACCGCAGCGAGGAGCGCTACCCCGGTTTCTTCGAGCGCCGCGCGAACTTCCCCTGGTAAGCCTGGTCAGGCCTAGTCAACTCTGCAGTTCGGCTGCGCTGCTCGACCCCGCGCGTCCGCTCCTACCGGCGGACGTGCGGGTGCCCAGATAGGCCTCTTTGACCTTCTGGTTGTCCTGGATCTCTTGGGGGGTCCCTTCGGCGATCACCCGCCCGGCGTCGAGCACGTACAGCCGCTCGCACAGGTTGAGTACGAAGGGGAGGTCGTGGTCGATCAACAGGATGGCACACTTCTCGACATCCCGGATCCTGCGGATGGAGTCGATCAGGTGACCGGATTCCACCTCGTTGGCCCCAGCGGCCGGCTCGTCCAGAAGCAGAAGGTCGGGGCCCAGAGCAACCGCTCGCGCTATCTCCACTTGGCGTTGCACGCCGTAGGGAAGCGTGCCCGCCCTGCGGCGTGAGACCTCCTCCAGCCCGAACTGAGCGAGGAGTTCGTCCGTTGGGCGATAGACCGAAGGCCGGTATTGCTGAGCCACCCGGGCGGCGGTCTCGACGTTCTCTCGGACCGTGAGTTCCCGGAAGAGGTGGGTGTTCTGGAAGGTTCGGCCTACGCCGAGCCGGGCGATCTCGTGCGAGGGTAGGTGTGCGATCTGCCGCCCTGCCAAGGTGATGCTCCCCGACGTACATGTGTAGAGGCCGGAGATCATGTTGAGCAGGGTCGTCTTGCCCGCGCCGTTGGGGCCGATGAGACCCAGGATCTCGCCCGGATACACCTCGAGTGAGGCATCGTCCACGGCCTTCAATCCCGCGAAGAGCATGGTGACGCTGTCCACTACGAGCAGCGGCTCCCGCGACGGAGGGGGCGGAGACTCTGAGGGCGCGGATGCAGTCGACACGGCCGGTGGCGGCCCGGTCGCGGCGGCGACAGCCGGAGTGGGCATAGGCCCCGCCGGGGCTGGGGCCGCTTTGCGGCGCCGGGCCACCAGGCGGTCCCAGAGACCGTCGATCTCCTTATCGGCAAGGATGCCTCCGGGGCGCCAGATCATCATGAGCAGGATGATCGCCCCATAGGCCATGGACGACAGCCCGACGACCATCGGTAGCTTGAACCCGGCGATCGTAGGCCCGTCGCCGAGATACCGGAGAACTTCAGAGAGGAGGGTGACGATGAACGTCCCGAGAAGCGCACCCGTGACGCTGAACATACCACCGAGCACCAACATGGCGACCTGGAGGAACATCAGGCTCTCGTAGAACTCGCTCGGGCTGACCGCGCCGAGAAGATGGGCGATCAAGGCTCCGCCCAGAGCCACGAACACCGCGGACAGGACCCAGGAGACGTAGCGGGACCGGTTCACGCTTACACCCATGCTCTTCGCGGCGACTTCGTCTTCACGTACGGCGCGGGCGCGCAGCCCCGCGCGCGAGGCGCTGAACAGGCGAGCGGCGAGCACGGTCGCAAACAGCGCCGCGAGCGCCCAGGGGAGAGTCGTCTTCACCTGGATCCCGTAGAACGCCTCCGACCCGCCGGTAAGATCCTTCCAGTTGATCAGCACCGAGTTGACCACCACCAGGACGGCGAAGGTGACGATGCTCGCCGCGATACCGTTCAGGCGGCTCATGAACAGGCCGATGAGCGCCGCGATGATCGTCGTCACCACCACGGCGATCAGGATGGCGAGCAGCACGGGCAGCTGGACGTTCGCGAGGCCGAAGGGGGCACTGCCGATGGTCGAGGACTTGATGTCAACCGGGGTCGACAGAATGGCGGTGATGTATGCGGCGATGGCGGCCAGCCCGACGTGACCGAAGGAGAGGATCCCCGTGTTGCCCACAAAGATCTGGGTGCCGACGACCATCACTGCGTTGATGACCATCACCATAGCGATGTGGCGTTCAGCCAGGCCTCCGGTTGCATAGAGGGCCGCGGCGATGGCGAACAGCGCGAAGGCGACTATGCCGCCGAGAAGCGGCCTGCGCGGGATGGCGTGTAGCCGTGTCATACCCGGGCCGCCGATTTGGGGGCTATCAGTCCTTCAGGCCGAAGCACGAGGATTATCGCCACGATGAGGAACAGCAGCCCGTTGGTGAAGCCACTGGCACTGCTCGGCAGGAACGCCCGGAAACCGGTCTCGAGGAGACCGACGATGAAGCCGCCGAGTACGGCTCCCCACAGATTACCCAGCCCGCCGATGACGTTGGCGATGAACCCGTTGAGGACGAGAGCGAAGCCCATGTGTGGGCTGACCGACCCTCGGATGGCGAAGATGAGGACGGCAGCTATCCCGGCCAGGAAGCCGGAGAGCCCGAAGGCCGTAGCGATGACCCGGTTGGCCTTGATCCCCATCAGCCGGACCGCGTCGAAATCCTCCGCTGCCGCGCGCATGGCCGTGCCGATGACCGTGCGGCGGAGGAGAAGCAAGGTGCCGAGAAGGGCGAGGGCGGTGACCCCGATGATGAGCACGTATTGAATCCGGATCTGAAGTCCAAGAACCATCAGCGTAGTGTTCATCCAATCGGGCTGGGGGATCGCCCGGGCGCGGGGAGAGATGAAGGCTTCGAAGCCGTATGAGATCAGGATGCTCAACCCCAGAGATGCGACCATCATGGCGACCGGATTGGCGTGGCGCATCGGCCGGAAGGCCAGGCGCTCCATCGCTAGGGCCGCCACGGTGGAGGCCGCAATGCCAGCGACGACCCACACGATCCAGGGAGCACCCGTATAGCGCATGCCCAGCATGACGTAGCCGCAGATGGTGAGAAGCTCGCCGTGGGCGAAGTTGGCGAGGTGCAGGATGCTGAAGACCATCGCTATGCCCAAGGCCATCAGCGCGTAGGTCGACCCGAGCGTGAGTCCGTTCAGTAGCTGCTGGCCGACGGTGTTCACGAACCGCTTCCTCCTCGGGGCCTTGACCTCACTCCTTGACCCCGAGATACGCCTCGAGCAGCTCTTTCTCGTCTTGCAGCGAGTCGGCGTTCGCGTCCATCTGGACTCGGCCGGTGCGGATTATGTAGGCGCGATCGACGAACTCGAGCACCTGCAGCGCGTTCTGCTCGACCAAGAGAATGGTGTAGCCCCGGGCGCGCAGGTCTCGCATGAGTTCGAAGACAGCGTCAACCAGCCGGGGGGCGAGACCCAGCGAGGGCTCGTCCAGGCAAAGCAGCCGGGGGGAGGTCATCATTGCCCGGGCGATCGCGAGCTGCTGGGCCTCGCCGCCCGACAGCAGCCCAGCCAGCTGATTCCGCCGTTCCTTGAGAACGGGGAAGAGCTCGAACATCGCCTCGAGGTCGTTCTTGGCAGCCGCTTTGTCCTTGCGCGTAGCCGCTCCCAGACGCAGGTTGTCGGAGACGGTGAGCTGCTTGAACAATCTGCGGCCCTCGGGGACAAGCCCCACCCCCAGGCGCACCATCGTCTCGGGCTCGAAACCGGTGACGTCCTTGCCCATGAAGTGGACTTTGCCGGCCGCCGGGTGCACCAGCCCCATGATCGACGCCAGAATGGTCGACTTGCCCGCCCCGTTAGGACCGAGGACGGCTACGATCTCACCCTCATTGACGTTGATGGAGACGTCCCGGACCGCCTCTATGGGGCCGTAGCGGGTGGTGAGGTGGTCGACGGAGAGCAGGGGCGGGGCGGAAGGTCCGGCTGCTGCCGGACCTTCCGCCCCCTTGGTCGCTACGTGATGCTCAGCGCCCACCAGCCCTCACTGGGCCGGGATGTAGGCCGGGATGAACTGGGCTTTTAGCACGAACGCGCCGTTTTCGACGGCGGCTATGCTCACTGTCTTCATCGGGACACCATCGGTACCCTTGTAGCTGATGGTCCCCGTGATCACCGGAAGGTTCTCGATGTTAGCCAGGGCGTCGCTGATGGCCTTGGGATCGATCGAACCGGCTGCCTCGACCGCCGCCTTGATGACCGCGATACAGTCGCCGCCGAGACCGGCGAAGGCGTTGGCTTCAGGCGCTTTTCCACCGTTCCAGGCCGTATACCCCGCGACGTACTTCTCGAGCACGCTGCCTGGGGAGGCGAAACCGTGAGTGGTGAAGGCCAGGCCCTCAGCGTCCTTGCCGGCGAAATCGATCAGCGCCTGCTGGTCGTCGCCGTCAGAGCCGAGAACCGGCGCCGTGACGCCGGCCGCGCGGAGCTGCTTGAGGAAAATGCCGACGTCCGGCGTGAACATGCCGGTGTAGATGCAGTCCGGCTTGGGATTCAGCCCGGCGATCTTGGTCACCTGGGCGGAGAAGTCCTGCTGCCCGATGCTGAAGGTATCGGTGCCGATCTCTTTGCCGCCGCCCTTAGCGAATACGTCGTTGAAAAAGACGGGCAGCTTGGCCGTGTACGACAGGTCCGGAGAGACCAGCGTGTAGACGGTCTTGTAGCCTTGTTTGATCGCATACTCGGCCATCGCCGCAGCCTGGACGTTATCTCCGAAGGCCACCAAGTAGGCTTTGAATCCGCCGACCTTGACGTATTCCGGCTGCGTCGAGACGCCCCCGAGGACGGTGACGTTCTTGGTAGCGCCCGCCTGGATGACGCCCACGGCCATCCCTGGGAAAGCCGGGCCGACCATGATCTGCGCGCCATCGGCGAGCAGTTCGTTGGCGACAGTAGCCCCAAGGGCCGGGTCGCTCTTCATGTCCTTGATGATCAGTTTGACCGGATGACCGGCGATGCCCCCGGCCTTGTTCAACTCGTCCACCGAGTACTGCATGGCCGAGCTCAGGGGAACGTCCCCGGACGCCGCGTCGCCGGTCAGGCCGACTGCCGCCCCGATGATGAGCGGGTCACCCGTGGCGGCGGTGGTCGAGCCGGTGGTGTTTCCCGCTGTGGTAGTGGTGGCTTCTTCGCCGCCGCAGCCCACTGTAAGCAGCAGCAGCGTCAGCGCCAAGAGACAGACTACGATCGGCAACAGCGATTTCTTACTAAGCATGATTCTCTAACCCCTCCCCTTGTGGTTCTCTTACTGCAAAGCGGATCGACGAACCCGGTGTCGTCTCATAGGCGCCTCCGGAGACCGCTCATTGCCCTTGTTGCTCGGTCGATAGGGCGTAGAGCGCCCGGGACACCATCGTCTTCAGCACGGCGATCTTGTAATCGTTCCGGCTGAGCGGGATGCACTCCGATACGGCGAGCGCCGCAGCTTGGGCCGCTGCGCTCTGAGTCAACTCCCGGCCCTCAAGGTACGCCTCGGCTTTCCGCGCTCGGAGCGGGGTCGGCGCGACGGCTCCCATAGCGATCCGCGCCTGAGTCACCCGGCCCGCTTGCGTCGTGACGACGGCTGCCGCGTCGACAATCGGAAAATCGATGGCCTTGCGGATGCGGAACTTGCGGAAAGCCTGCCTCGCTCCGGCGGGCAACGCCGGCAGCCGGATCTCTTCAACCAGCTCGCCTCGGTCCAATACTGTGGAGCCGCCGGGCCGGGCGCAGAAGAATTCTTCCGCATCGATAGACCGCTGGGTCGTCTTTATGCTGGCCCCCAGGGCGACGAGCACAGGGGCGAGGTCCGAAGGGCTGACCGCGACGCAGCCGCAGTTGAAACACCGGTTGGCCTCGTACTCGACGGCCGCCCAGGGCAGCGTCGAGGATTCCTCGTCCGCGATGCCGGCAGTCCCATGGTCCTCCGCGGCCTTCGTCCGCTCGGTCTTTGCCAGGAAGGAACTGTTGAAGGAGTTGAGGACGCTTTGCCCGTGGCTATCCGCAGGCGAGGAGGGCTGCTTGTCTCCCAGGTAGTCGAGTATGGCGAGAGCAGCCGTTCGGCCGGCCGCGATGGAGGCTATGACGGTGGAAGGACCGCTGACGGCGTCTCCGCCGGCGAAGACCCCCGGAAGGGCCGTCGCCTGGGTCCGCTCGTCGGCCGTGATCCAGTTCCGGCCGGCGCGCAAGTGCCCCTCAACATCGAGCGCCGCAAGCTCGGCGCGTTGTCCGATGGCCAGGAACACCTGGTCGGCCTCGATCGTGTTTGTGACGTCCTGGTCGTAGCTGGGGTTGAAGGCGCCCTTCTCATCAAAGACGCAGGAACAACGGACCAACTCGAGACCCCTGAGGCGCCCGTCCTGCGTGAGGATTCGGGCCGGTCCCCATGACGGCAGAACGTTCACGCCTGCTGCTCGGGCCTGCTCCACCTCCCAGGAGAGCGCCGGCATCTCCTCCTCGCACTCGAGGGAGACCATGGTCACCTCGGCCGCGCCGAGGCGCTTGGCACTCAGGGCCACGTCGACGGCCACGTTGCCACCGCCGATGACCACGACCCTGCCGCCGATGCTGGCCTGACGGCCGTCCTTGACCTCGCGGAGGAACGGAAGCCCGGGGGAGAGCAACTCCTCCCCCTCCAGCCCCAACTTCGGCTGTCCCCAGGCCCCGGGGGCCAGGAACACCGCGGAGTGACTGTTTCGCAGTTCCTCCAGGAGGACGTCCTTGCCGACTTCCACGCCGAAGCGAAACTCGACGCCCATCTGTGCGAGGGCGTCCACCTGCAACTGCATGGTCTCGACGCTCAATCGGTAGGGAGGTATGCCGTATCGCAGCATCCCGCCGGCCTCCGGCATCTTCTCAAAGACGGTGACCGGATGTCCGGCCCGGCGCAGGTAGAAGGCGCACGCGAGACCGGCCGGACCGGCGCCGACGATGGCGACAGACCCGCCCCTCGCCGGAGGCGTGTCGAGCACTTCTGCCGCGTGGTCGAGAACGTAATCGCCCAGGTACCGCTCCGCCGAGCGGACCGAGACAGCCTCGTCCCACAGGCCGCGGTTGCAGTTCTGCTCGCAATAGTGAGGGCACACCCGGCCGGTGACGGCGGGCAGCGGATTCGTATCCAGTAGTATCCCGGCAGCCGCCACGACCTCGCCCCCGCGCAGCTTCTCCATGTAGGAAGGTATGTCCACCGAGCCGGGGCAGTTGCCCGAGCAGGGACGGATGACCACCGGAGCGGAGCCGAAGATGGAATGGAAGCGGTTCTCGCCGGTGAGGGCGTTGCAGTTGGTGCCGCCCTTACGCATGCAGTCGAAGTAGTTGTCGGGGTAGCGGTAGTACCAGCAGCGCGGCTCCTGGCAGATGTTGCCGGCGACGGTACCCATGTTTCGGAGCTGCGGGGAGGCCACAGCCCGGGCGGCATCGGCGAGCGCGGGGTAGCGCTGCCCGATGAGAGGATCGGTCTCGAGGGTGTGCAGCCGGGTGAGGCTGCCGATAGCCACTTCGCCGCCGTCCTCCCGGATGTAGTCCAGACCCTCGATGGTCTTGAGGTTGACCACCACATCTGGGTAGCCGGGGTGGATGCAGTCCTTGAGTGTGCCGAACGCGTCGGTACCGCCTGCGATCGCCTTCCCAGAATCCCCTCGTTCCGCGAGCAGCTTCGCTGCGGCCTCGAGGCTGGGCGCGTTGATGAATTCGAAAACCTTCATCGCTTAGCCGGAGTAGGCGGGGCCGGCACCGTGTACTCGCCCCGGGCCAAAGCGGCCAGGACTTTTTCCGGCTTCATCGGGATCTCGTCGACCCTGACGCCGATCGCGTTGTAGAGGGCGTTGGCAATGGCGCGCGGCGTCGAAGTGGACGCCCCTTCGCCCATGCCGCAGGCTCCGTACTCTCCCGCCCCCCGCCAGACTTCGAGCAGCACGGGTTCCACTTCGGGGAAGTCGAGCATGGTAGGCAGTTGATAGTCGATCCAGTTGAAGTTGAGCGGGACGCCGGTCGCTTCGTCGTAGATGATCTCCTCGGTGAGGCTCTCGCCGACTCCGAACGTCTGGCTGCCCACCTGCTGACCTTCGGCGCCGGCCGCGAACATCACAGTGCCGCAATCGTGTACGACGACCAGGCGCAGGACGTCCACCTTGCCGGTCTCGGTGTCGACCTCCACCTTGGCAAAGGTGGCAGCGAAGGGGGCGCCGGTCTTGGTCACGTCGGGCATCTGGGTCACGGTGACGACGATGGGGACCATGTCGCCGAACCAGAGCAGATCGCGGACCGTCTTGCCTCGGGAGGGATCGGACTTCACGAACACGCGTCCGCCGACGACATCGAGCTCGTCCGGTGCTGCCTCGAGTATCGGGGCAGCGCGCTCGATGATCTCCTCCTTCAGCTGCGCTCCGATCGCGGGCATCAGTTCCGGCTGCAGGTAAGCGCACGCACTGTCGGTCTGGATCATGTCCTTCAAACCGGTCTCGGTGTCGACCACCGAGACCCAGCGGATATCTTCAGGGGTCGTGCCGAGGAAGCTGAGGGCGTCGGCGCAGGCAAAAGTGGCGCAGGCGTTCGATCCCACCCCCGTCTCGACCATGGGCGCCTGGAGAACGACGCTCATATCCGGGTTCAACTTCACCTGGACCTGGATACGGCCGCGCATCTCTTCCTGCCAGGCGGAGTGCCAGGTGCAGTTGGACGAGAAGCCGAGACCGCGCTTCTTGCCGTCCTCGTAGCTCGGACCCTGCCCGGCCGGGTGGCGCTCACTCCAGCCTATGCGTTCTGCACCGGTGCGGAGCACGGCCTCGACGCTCCGGTTCGGCGCCGGCTCCCATTCGTGGCCGAAGTTCTTGATGGCCAACTCAACGGGGTCTTGCCCGAGTTTCTCACCCAGCATGTCGAGGGCGAGCCCGATGGCGAAGTTATGCTGGATGTTACCGATCCCGCGCATGCACCCGCCCGGGACCTTGTTGGTGTAGACCACGTAGCCCTCGTACCTCAGGTTGGGGATGTGGGCCATCATGTTCTCGAGCACGTCCCACTTGATCACGAGCTTCACCGAAGCCATGCCGTGGCCGTGATAGGCCCCGGTATCACCGAGCGCCTTGAAGTCGGCGGCCACGATGGTGCCGTCCTTCTTAGCGCCCAACCTGACGCGGTAGTTCACCGGGTTTCGCGTGTCGTGGAAGTCTTCCCGCCTGGTCATCTTGTAGCGCACGGGGCGCTCGGTCCGTTTGGCAAGGAGGGCGGTGAAGATGAAGAACGATTGCTCGCCCAGGTTGCAGCGGCCGAAGTTGCCGCCGACATATGGGTTGATGACCCGGACGTGGTTGAGGGGCAGCCCTGTCATCTGCGAGATGTACATCCTCGTCTGGTCCGGGGCGTAGTAGTTGTTCCAGCAGGTGAGCGTATCTCCCTGCCAGTGCACGAGGCAGCCTCGAGTGTCGAGGCAGGAATGGTCGGCGCGGTGGTATTGCGACGTGGCCTCGACGGTCACGTCTGCCGATCCCATGGCTTGAGTGACGTCCCCGCGATCGATGAAGACGTCGCCTCCGCTGAACTCGTGCGTGGGAAGGAGGTTGCCGTCCGGATTGATGTCCGGGTGGATGACCGGTGCCGCGGACTCGAGTGCCTCGTACTGATCGAGGACGAACGGAAGCTTCTCCCACTCCACTTCGATGAGATCAAGGGCCGCGTCGGCGATCGCCTCGGTATCGGCGGCTACCACCACCCCCGCTTCGTCGCCCACCCAGCGCACCGTGGAGTCGAGAACCTGGTGGTCCTTGATGTTGGGGTAGTACATCTGGTCATGAGAAGCGCTGTTGACGCTGGTCCAGGCGCAACAGGTGGCTGGCAGGCCGGCCAGGTCGGGATCGTCGTAGCGCAGTACGCCCCTGACGCCCGGGAGAGCCTCGGCCTTGCTCGTGTCCATGCGCTTTATGCGGGCGTGGGGATACGGGCTGCGCAGTACCTTGGCGTACAAGACGTTCTTCATTCCCGCGATGACGTCGTCGAGATACTCCGCCTGCCCGGACGCCTTTGCGACACCGTCAACACGGGGGTGATACGAACCGACGAACTGCCGGGGAACCCGCTGAACGAAGGGCTCGGGCATGCTCTACACCCCTTCCTTCAACTGTCGCTCCTTCATCGTGGCAGCGGCGCGAAGCGTGGCCCGGGCGATGGCCGGGTAGCATCCGCAGCGGCAGATGTTGCCGGACAGGGCTTCTTTGACCTGCTCCAGGGTGGGATCGGGGTTCTCGTTGAGCAGGCCCTTGACGGCCATGACGAAACCCGGAGTGCAGAAGCCGCACTGCATGGCCGTGCCGTAGCCCGGCTCGCACTGTTCGGCGAAAGCCCGGACGACCGGGTCATCTTCAGGCAGGCCCTCGATAGTAAGCACTTCGTGGCCGTCGGCCTCGAGTGCGAGCATCATGCATGAAAGAACCGCGCGGCCATCGAGCAGGACCGTGCACGCGCCACAGGCGCCCTGATCGCACGCTACTTTGAGTCCGGTATAGCCGAGTCGGTCGCGAAGGACCGAGGCCAGGGTATCGGTGGGATGGAAGTCGTTGAAGGACTCGAGGGCGACAGGCGATCCGTTGACCACCAGGCTCATAGTCTGTTGTCCCAATGCCATCCTCTACCTGCACCCCGCGCTTTGTCGTCGACGAGCGTCCACTCTTCGGCAGGGGATGACTATACAGAGGACTTATTGGGCTTTCAACGCCGGGAACGGCATCAGCCGCCGCTTCACCGGCCGGGGCAGTGGTCGGCTCGGCCTTGGCCGTCGACGATGCCGTTCCCGGGTTCACGGAGCGCAGGGTGCGCTTCCCCCAGGAGGTGCGGGTAAGAACGCCAAGTTCAGCCGAAGGACGTAGTCCCGTGGCCGTCGACGATCGCTAACCTGGGTGTCACAAGGCTTGCAGGAGATCTCCGGCGGTCGTACAATACAACCATTATGGTTCCATAATGGTTGGAGAGGACTGTGCCTACCACGCTGACGTTGAAGAACATCCCGGATGACGTGTACGAGCGGCTCAAGGCGGCGGCCGCGGCGCACCATCGCAGTCTCAACGGCGAGGCCATCGTGTGCCTCCAGACCGTGCTTCTGCCCAGAAGAATGAGCGTCGAGGAGCGGCTCGAACGCGTCCGGCGGTTGAGGAGCACGTTGAAGAAACAGGATTTCGACCACGATCTGATAACCACGTTCAAGAACGAGGGCCGCCTGTGATCGTGGTGGACTCGAACATCATTGCCTACTTTCACATTCCTGGGCCGTACACGGCTGCCGCGGAGACGCTCTTGGCGAGCCAGGGGAGTTGGGTCGCCCCGGTCCTCTGGCGAAGTGAGTTACGGAATGCTCTCGCCGGATACATCCGGCGAGGTGACCTGGCGAGAGACGTGGCCTGGACGATCCAATCGGAAGCAGAAGACCTGATGAGCGGGGGCGAGTACGAGGTGGACTCGGGCACCGTGTTCGATCTGGTTGACCGATCCGATTGTTCCGCCTACGATTGCGAGTATGTCGCCTTGGCGATGCGACTCGGGACCAATCTGGTCACGATGGATAGACAGGTGCTGCGGGCGTTCCCGGACGTCGCCGTCCCGCTAACAGAGCAAGCGTGGTGAAGCTCGCCGCCCGGTTTCGCGGCGCGCGACCGAGGATAGGAGGATCGCCATGACGGCTCAAGGTCCGCTCTCCGGTATCACCGTCGTCGACCTCAGCCGGGTGCTCGCCGGCCCCTACTGCACCATGGTGCTCGCCGATCTGGGCGCCCGCATCATCAAGGTGGAGGCGCCGGGGTCGGGGGACGACTCCCGCGCCTACGGCCCCTTCGTCAACGGCAAGTCCGCCTACTTCATGTCGCTCAATCGGGGCAAGGAGAGCATCGCCCTCGATCTCAAGGCTGAGGCGGACCGCACCATATTGGACGGACTGCTCGAGCATGCCGACGTGCTGGTGGAGAACTATCGCGCGGGGACCATGGACCGGCTGGGCTTCGGCTGGGATGTGCTCCACGAGCGCCATCCCCGGCTCATCTACGCTGCCGTATCGGGTTTCGGCCGCACCGGCCCCTACGCGTCCCGCGCCGCGTACGACATCATCGTCCAGGCGATGGGAGGGGTCATGAGCCTAACGGGCCATCCCGATACGCCCCCTGTCCGGGTGGGTTCTTCCATCGGCGACATCGTCGCGGCGCTGTTCCTTTCCACCGGCATCAACGCGGCGCTCTACCATCGGTCGCTGACCGGGGAGGGCACCTTGATCGACGTCGCGATGCTCGATGCTCAGGTGGCCATCCTCGAGAACGCCATCGCCCGCTATGCGACGACGGGCTCCGTGCCCGGGCCTCTCGGAGCCCGGCACCCCTCGATCACCCCGTTCGACGCGTTCGCCGCGGCCGACGGCTACCTGGTCATCGCCGCGGGCAACGATCTGCTGTTCCGGCGCCTCTGCAGCGTGCTCGAGCGGCCGGACCTTGCCGACAACCCTCTGTTCGGGAGCAACGACCTCCGGACCCGGCACCAGGCTGCGCTGAAGGACGAGCTCGAGGCGGCGCTTCGGCTTCAGTCCGTGGACCAGTGGCTGCGCGCCTTGGAAGCCACGGGTATCCCGTCGGGGCCCATCAACACGGTAGACAGGGTGATGAGCGACCCCCAGGTCATCGCGCGGAACATGGTGGTGTCGACAGATGATCCTGTCGCCGGCGTGCTTGCGCTCGCCGGCAACCCCCTCAAGTTCTCGGCATTCCCCGATCCGGCCATTCGCCCGCCTGCTCCGGAGCTGGATGCTGACCGCGAGCAGATCCTCGGATCGTTGCACCGAAGGCCGTCGGGGTAACGCCGCTGCCCGCCGGGCGCTTGCGCGTGTCGCCTAGTGCTGGTGCCCCAGATGCGTCCCGTTCTGCCCCAGGCCGGCAGGAACGACATCGCAGCTGCTACCGGCGCATTGCCCTCCCTCGTCCTCCAGTTCGATTGTGACGTGGCCTATCCCGAACTCTCGGGCGAGCATGTCCTTGAGGCCGGTCATGAGCGTCCCCATCTCGGAGAGGGCCGCGTCCTCCACCACGACGTGCGCCGACAGGGCAAGATCGCTCGAGGAGATGGACCAGATATGGAGGTCGTGAACACCCTTGACGCCGGGGCCGGCGAGTATCGCCTTGTCCACATCTCCGAACTCCACACCTTCCGGCGTGCCCTCCATGAGCACGTTGACCGTCTTCTTCACTATCACGACGGCCTCCCGGGTGATCCAGATCGAGACGAGGATCGACACGATGGCGTCCGCGTAGTTCCAGCCGGTCAGATAGACGACAAGACCGCTGAGCATGACGCCCAGGCTGGTGACGGCGTCGCCCACGAGGTGCAGGAAGGCGCTCCGCAGGTTGAGGTCGCCCCCGTGAGAGCGGAGCAGCAGGGCGGCGATGCCGTTGATGATCAGGCCGCCGGCGGCGAAGACGACGACCAGGAGTCCTTCGACGGGTTGCGGTGACCGTATCCGGCCGATCGCCTCCACGATGATGTACACCGAGATTGCGACCAGCACCGCGGAATTGAACATTGCCACCAGGATCTCCGCACGCTTGTAGGCGAAGGTGCGGCGGGGGGTGGCGGGCCGCCTGCCGAGGCGGACCGCCCAGAGACTCAGGCCCAAGGCGACCACGTCGCTCAAGTTGTGCGCCGCGTCGGACAGGAGGCCGAGGCTGTTCGCCATGATGCCGCCGGCCACCTGAAGAAGCGTTATCAGCAGGTTGAGTATGAGGCTGATGATCAGGCGCGTGTCGGGGGCGGCAGGGATCGCCACCTCCCGAGGAGCGGTGGGCGGCTGCGGCGCGCCATCGCCGTCTCGACGCTGTGGCACGGCATCGCTCCCCGCCGGGTTGCCGCCGCGGGTGGGGTGGGGCGGCGGTTCGTTGCCCATCATGCCACCACTATCTCCTCGCCCGCCCTCACCGCCGGGTAGCGAAGAA
>Ga0315287_10000911_pt1 | contig 26424 bp, 27 predicted proteins | sample YL17G11_0_MG_FD_205037 | JGI IMG/M metagenome (GOLD analysis project Ga0315287, IMG submission 205037) | Sediment microbial communities from Yellowstone Lake, YNP, Wyoming, USA - YL17G11_0 | ecosystem: Environmental > Aquatic > Freshwater > Lake > Sediment | place: USA: Wyoming | collected... | reverse complement strand
ACCGGATTCCTTTACCTGGTCGGAGATGGTTGCGGTGTATTTAGTGTTGGCGGTTAAACTGACCGAGGGGTAAAAATTCGCTGTTTTGCTGTTGGGGTTATAAGTTACGCTACCGGAGATCGCGCCGGCTGCGGCAGCCAAGGTAAAAGTGGCGGTATTGATGGTCGAGAGATCCATGCTTTTATCGAAGGTCGCATTAATGGCAGGGGTTAATTCAATTCCGGTTGCGCCGTTACGCGGGTAGACCGAATTAATGAGCGGAGCATCGAGATTTACTTGCTGGAGCGGATGGCCGCAGCCTACCAAACCAAATCCCAAGCCCCAAATCCCAAATCCTAAACCAATGACAATCACCAATATCAAGTATATTTTATTATTCATTTCCCTGATCCTCTGATATCCGGATCCCCCGATATCCTGATTTATTTATATCTCCAAATTCCCATCCGGTCGCTTGATAGAAAACCGCTGCCGGAAACTGTTTTTCCTGTAGCCAAAATTCTCCCTAGTGAATCGACCGCCAAACTATTGGCGGAAAATTTATTGTCGTCAGCAGATCCATACGAAACCATCCCATTGTTGCCAAAAGACGAATCAAGATTTAAAGAACTATCATAGCGCCAGATCGTCATATCCTGGCCGGAGTATTGGTTGGTATTGCTACCTGCCAGCAAGATGTTTCCAAAAGGATCTATCAGGATGTCAAAATAATTAGGATTAACCCCGGCCTCTTTTTCCAATAGGAGCGACCCCGAACTGTTATATTTTGCAATCCCTGCCCCCATGTTCCCTAAGCCGGCGACATAGATATTCCCTGCTCCATCAAGGGCAGCAGCGTACACTAGTAAGACCCCGTTCGCAGCAATGCCATTGGTGCCAAAAGAGTTATCCGGGTTCCCATTCTGATCGAATCTCCAAACAGCAGAGCCGAATAATACTATTTTGCCGTTGCCGTCTATTAAAACCTTATATCCTGCCGCTGGCTGGTTGCCTTTGGTCACTTGGACAAATCCGCTATGGGTCCCATCTCCAAAACTGCCGTCAACGCTGCCGTCGGGCTTGAATTTCCATATGCGTGCGCTTTCCTGGAAAGTAACCAGATTGTCATAATAACCGGCAACATAGATATTTCCAGCCGCATCGACCGCAATTGACATGGGGACAAGGTCAAATACTTCTGTCGAACCAAAGCCAGAAACAATATTCCCATTTTCATCATATTTATAAAGACGTAACCCATGCCCATTAGGCCAATAACCCTCAGCGGCAAAAATAATATTTCCTTGAGGATCTAAATCTATAGCGCGGCTAATGATCGCGTCGTTGGTAACCGTACCACTGGTTCCAAAAGTATTATCGGGTGTCCCATCCGATAAATATCGCCAGAGCGCGGCAAAGCCCCGGGCTGATCCGCAGACTAAAATTTTACCGTTTTTGTCTATTTTTATCTGTTTTCCATCACTGCTAACCGAAGCGGCGGCTAATCCGCTATTATTGAAGGTCGCGTCCAGACTTCCAACCGCGGGAGCAAGCGTCCCGGTCGTGAACGACCAGCTATAGGGGTATTCAAGCCGATTGCCGCCCGACTCTTTAACCTGATCTGAGATAGTTGCGGTATATTTTGTGTTGGAGGATAAATTGCTAAGAGGTCCAAAGGTTGCGGTATAACTATTCGCATTATAAGTGACACTGCCAGAAATCGCGCCGGTCGCCGAAGTAAGGGTAAAAGTTGCGGTGTTGAGGCTCGAAGCATCCATACTTTTATCGAAAGTTGCGCTAACCACACTAGATAGATCTATCCCGGACGCGCCAGTTGAGGGATAGACCGAATTAATAAGCGGAGCATTGAGATTTACCTGCTTGAGTGGATGACCGCAGCCGACTAAACCAAATCCCAAGCCCCAAATCCCAAATCCAAAAAAAATCCCAAACGCCAAAATCAAAAATATTTTATTTTTCATTCCCCTAATCCCCTAAATACCCATCTTCCCAAATAACCCAATCTATTTGTACCTCCAGATGGTCATGGCCGCTTCATTCACAGTTTGAAATGAGCTGTAGCCAACCGGGTAAGTTCTCCCCATTACTAATATCCTCCCAAAGGGGTCCACAAGAACGGATTTGCCGGTCACATCCTGATAGATGTCCCCCCCGGGAAATGATACCACACCGCTTTCGCCAAAACTTTGATCGGGTGTTCCGTCGGGATTATAACGCCATGTTCCCATGTTTCTTATGCTGTTATTATCACTAAAGCGACCGGTTTCCAGTTTTTTTCCAGAAGCATCGGCAGTGATATTCTCGGCGCGGAACACAATCCCTTCCGGAGTGCTGGTGAGAGCGGAATTAAAAGTGCCATCCGGTTCAAAGCCCAACATCTTCCCTCCCGCGGTCAACACGATCAAATTTCCTGCAGGATCGAGGGCAATCGAGCTTCCGCCAGCGCCTGGATATTCAACTTTGCCGCCAGACCCAAAGGCTTCATCGGTCGTTCCGCCGGAATTATAACGCCATATCATCAGTTCTACTCCTGAGGGAGCCCACCATTCCCCCGTGACAATGATTTTCCCATCTGGACCAACGATAATGGAGCGGCCGAAAGCTTCGCCTGTTGCGGTCCAGCTTATTGTCCCATTGCTGCCAAAACTGTTATCCAATAATCCGTCCGGCAAAATCCTCCAGATAAGCATGGATCTTCCATCGCCCCCGGCAGCCAGAATCCGATTATGAAGATCCATGGTCATCGATCCGCCTTCCGTCGGCGTGTAAACAGTATGCCCCAGAAATTCACCCGTTTTCTGGTAAACTCCAAAGCCTTTTCTTGTCCCATCGCTGAAACTTTCATCAGTTATACCCCGTGCCTCGAAATAGCCGCCAGTCGTAAAGCTCCAGGCATAAGGAGCTTCAAGCCTATTTCCGCCGGATTCTTTTACCTGATCGGAGATGGTCGCGGTGTATTTAGTATTGGCGGTTAAAATGATCGAGGGGGAAAAATGCGCGGTCTTGCTGTTAGCGTTATAAGTTACACTGCCGGAGATCACGCCGGATGCGGCAGCCAAGGTAAAAGTGGCGGTATTGATGGTCGAAGGATCCATGCTTTTATCGAAGGTCGCAGTAATGGCAGGCACTAATTCAACTTCGGTTGCGCCGTCGGGCGGATAGACCGAATTAATAAGCGGAGCATTGAGATTTACCTGCCTGAGCGGATGGCCGCAACCTACCAAACTAAATCCCAAGCCCCAAATCCCAAATCCCAGACAGACTCCGACCAATATGATCCAAAAATATTTTGTTTTTATCATACTTTGTTTTCGTTAGTCCGATATCTAGTTTCAATTCCTGCCAGCATTTATGTGTTAGTGCTAATCCTAATGGCTTTAGGGCAAGGGGACCTGTTCCCAGTTATTTCCGCCATTGGTGGTTTTAAAAAGATAAAACCCGACTGCCCATCCGTTTTGTGGAGTTAAGAACTTAACCTTTTTAAATTGTGAATAGGATGATCCGCTTTCTTGTGAAGTCCAGGTCGTTCCCCCGTTGGTGGTTTTAATTATAGTATTGCCAGCTCCGACCGCCCAGCCTTCATTTGAATTCACAAAGCAGATATCTTGCAAACCAGAATAGCCGCTTTCCTTGGAAGTCCAATTCGTCCCTCCATCGATAGTTTTAAAAATCGTCCCCGAATCTCCTGCAACCCACCCCAGATCCTGATTCAAGAAGTGGAGTGCATTTAAATTTTGGTTGGCATTTGATATTTGTTTAGTCCAGGTTGTCCCTTCATCAGTGGTTTGAATTATTGTCCCATATCCGGTTACCCAGCCCACATTAGTGTTGATGAATTGAACATCATATAGATTGCTGGTAACACCTGCGTTTTGAGGTGACCAATTCATTCCCCCGTTAGAAGTTTTAAGAATCGTGCCGTCCCTGCCGACCGCCCAACCTAAACTTGAACTCGCAAAGCAGACAGAAGACAAACCTTTAAAGGTTCCGCTGGTAAGGGTTTCCCAGGTTGCGCCGCCATCGCTGGTCTTAATTATTGTCCCAACATCGCCGACCGCCCAACCGGTGTTTGAGTCAACAAAATACATATCTTTAAGGCCCAGGGGGGATATTATCCCAGTTTCATAAGCGTTCCAGGTTATTCCCTCGTTGGTGGTTTTAAAAACGATTTCGGGGTGGATATAGCCATACATATCTGGCCCGCCAACCCAGCCAATGTTCTGATTTAAAAAGAATAATTTGTCAAAATTGTATAAGGGGGATAGTGTGGTCGTGGTAGTCGTAGTTGTTGTTTCGGTCACGGTCGAAGTGGTGGTGGTTGGGGTGGTAGTTGCTGCGGGCCAGGTACCATTCAAAGAGAAAATTAGGTTAGTGATCGGCGTCCCAGAATAATTAATTGCTGCCGCGCTAGTGGTCCCACCAAAAGCTATTGGCAGATTGCCGTTCGAAAACTGTCCGACTTTATCGCCGGTTATTGCTTGGGGAAAATTAAAACCTTGGTTGGTTATAACCAGTGAGGCGTTTCGGCCGACATATAAAATAGCCAATAAATAATATTCTGTCGAAGTTGATGCCGCGCTGGCTTTTAAGGGGCCGCCAGGCGAGCTGAAATTGAAACCGGCGCTTGTTTCTCCGCTGGCAACGTCTAACAGCTTATAAGCCGGCAATAAATTTTCGGTTGCTATGAGGTCTTTATCGGTGAAATCTTCAACTGTCCAGAGGCAAATCAGCAGTTTTCCCCACCGGTCAGAAGGATTAAAGCCGCTCCAATCCCAGGAAACCATGCCGCTTATTCCGCTGGCTGTACTAATGGTGGTAGTAGTCGTTGCCCCTTCCGCAACGGTAGTTGTGATTATAGCTAGGGTCGTGTTTTCGGGAAGCGGTTGGTTACTGGAGCAACCGCCCAATCCAAATCCCAAGAACCAAATCCCAAATCCCAAACAAATTCCAATCAATAGGATCCAAAAAATCGATTTTTTCATCTTTATTCCCTAACTTGGATATTTGGAACCTCGAATTTAAGGATTTATTCGTTTGACAATGTTTGCGGCCGGTGTACCGCCCGCGCTGGTGAACTTGCCGCCAATATATAGATTGCCGGATGGATCGAAGGCAAAATCTCTTACCCAGATCGTATCGCTGGAATGAACTAAATCTCCAGCCAGGTTGCTCCATGAAGAGCCATTCCATTTAGCGATCTTGCCGTAGCCGTATCTTCCCACATAGACTTCGCTGGGAGATCTTACTCCAAGTGCCTGGAGCGGGGGATTTGCATCAGGAGGCATAAAGCTTTCCCAGGTGGAACCGTTCCATTTTTGGATAACATCTATGCCTCCTGCAACTCCGCCACCCGCGTAAATATGACTGGAATCATAAGCGTCCAATACATATGCTCCGGAGGCCGGTCCTGCGCCTAAAGTCCCCCAGGAAGAACCATTCCATTTTGCGAATCCATTTACCGTCAGTGATTCTGCGGTAGTGAAAGATCCCCCGACAAAAAGGTTCCCATTTGTGTAAGCCATGTCCCAGACCTGGCAGAAGAATGAAGCGCCGACCCCTCCCGCCATCCCGTCCCAGGCGGAAGAACCGATTTTCCACTCGGCAACATTATTAGCTGGAACTCCTCCCGCATTGCTAAAATTGCCTGCCGCATAGACATTTCCAGAGGAGGCGAGCGCCATCGCTATTATCTGATCTCCGCTACCGACAAAGCCGCTTCCCAAGGCAGACCAAGTGCCGGAGGCGATATTCCATTTTGCGATCTTATTTACGATAACCGGGCCGCCGGGATTATTAGTGGCATTAGTGAATACTCCTCCTACATATAAATTGCCGGACGCGGAATCAAATAGTATTCCCTCCACAGGACCATCCACGCCTCCGGCCAAGCTTTCCCAGGAAGAAGTAACGGAATTCCATTTGGCAATATAATTAGCCGGGACACCGCCGGCCGAATCGAACATTCCTCCGACATAGAGATTTCCAGAGTTATCGAAAGTTAACTTATTAACCCATGCGTTTCCAGCGCTGCCGCCTTTGGTCACTCCGCCGATATCCTGCCATAAACCGGCCGGAATCGTCGTTGTTGTGGTAGTGGTGGTTGGCGCTCCTGTCCAGATTGCGTTTAAAGAAAAATTATTATTTGTCATAGGGGAGGTGGAAGAAATAATTGCCGTTGGATTGGAATTCCCGCCCAATCCTTTCGGCAACAAGCCGTCCGAAAATTGTCCGATCTTATCACCAAGCTCGGGGTCGTCAAAAATCTGGGCATCACGTCCAATGTACAATAATGCCATTAAATAATATTGACCTGGAGTTGGAGATGTCCCTTTCAGAGGGCCGTCAGGCGCAGCAAAATTAAAATTGGCGCTGGTTTGCCCGCTGGAAAGGGAAACCTTTTGAGCGGCCGGCCCTATACCATTAAACGCTAATAAATCTCTATTGCTGAAATCATCATTGGTCCAGAGAAAAACATAAAGGGTTCCCGTCTGGCTAGGAGAACTTCCCCAATCCCAGGAAACCGTACCGCTGACCCCGCCGGCTGGTCCAAGGGTGGTAGTCGTCGTCTCTCCAACTTGTGTGGAGGTTGAAGAAAGCGGGGTAGGCGTTGTGGTAGTGGCTTGTATATCTGGAGAAACGCTAGCTGAACAACCGCCAAATAAAATCCAGGAACCGATAAGCAGCAAAAAGAGAAGACCGAAGGCCGATAACCATAAAATTTTATTGTTCATACGAAAATTTACGCCTCCCCGTACGATTGTCGAGCGGACTCGACAGCTATGCCGAACACTTAATATGCTTTACGGCAATAGGGAATTTAGACCGAAGCGGCCCTAGGGGCGGCTTTTTTTCGCAGCCCCCTTTTTCGATTTAATTCTTTTTTTCTCTTTCTGCGGCGTTTTATTTCTTGTTCTCTGGTTCTGATCATAATACTATTATACCACAGCCTTCACCCTGAGGGCTATGTTCGATTAGACTGAGCAAGAAGCGCTAAAATCTTATCCATTTCACCAGGCAGGAACCAGCTTGCATTCTTAAACCGTCTGAACCAGGTCATCTGCCGCCGGGCAAAGTTGCGGGTACGTTTTTTTAATTCCTCGATCATTTCTTCTTTGGTCCATTTCTTGTCCAGATATTCAAGAACTTCTTTATACCCAAGCGCTTGGAAAGAAAAAAGTTGTTTCGAATAGCCTTTTGCCAGCAATCCTTTAACTTCTTCGATCAGTCCCTTTTCGATCATGGAATCGACCCGTTTATTGATGCGAGCGTAAAGCTCCTCCCGGGGAAGGTTGAGGCCGACTAGCTTATATTCCTGTGTTCCACGCTCTACGTTCGATGTTCTACGTTCTTGCAATTTGGAAATGGGTTCTCCGGTCAGCTCGTGAACCTCCAGCGCGCGAATGATCCGCTTTTTATCATTGGGGTGGATCTTGGAGGCGGCCTCTGGATCGATCGTAGAAAGTCGAGCGTAGAGCGTCGAGGTAGGAAGCTTTTCCAGCCGGTCCCGTAACTCTTTATCCGCTGGAGTGATCGGGAACGCGAAACCTTCCAGCAGCGACCAGAGATATAGTCCGGTCCCGCCGACAATAATTGGCGCTCTGCCCCGATTGGGAATTTCGGTTTTTAACTTTTGAGTTTCTCCGACGAAGTCAGCAACGGTCCATTCCTGGTCGGGATCACGAAGATCTATCAGGTGATGAGGGATTCCCTGCCGCTCCTCCAGCGTTGGCTTAGCGGTTCCGATGTCCATTCCCCGGTAGACCTGCATCGAATCGGCCGAAATTATCTCCCCGTTCAAATTTTTAGCTAGTTCAATCGAGAGTTCGGTTTTGCCTGTGGCAGTCGGCCCGAGAAGAATGATGGTTTTCATGGGATAGAATTATAACATGCCCGCAAGGAGAGAGGCTCAGCTGAGGAGGCGAGGGCTTAAATGCGTAAAGCTTGGAAGGGTAATATTCGGGGCAGGCAAAAACAAGTTGCTAAAGAGGTTTAGGAGCCGAAAAAAATCTTCGGTTATCAGGTTAATCCTTTCTTCCATGTTAACCGGCTTTATTTGTAATCCGATATCCTGGGCATAGCCTAATTTTAGCAGCTGATATTGACTCATAGCACGGCCGCCGCTCCCGGTCAGAAAATCGCGGCATTTTGCCGCCAGGTCTAGATTCCCTGAATAACGGGCAAGGGCGGAATACATCGCAAGATAGCCGATGACCCAGATCGTCCCAGCATTTTCCTTTTCGATCAGCGGACCAGCAAATATTTTTTCAAATTCCACCAGAGCGCGTTCAATCTCGATCTCGATCCCTTGGCGGGGAGGGAGATGGGGAGAAAAAAGCTGGAAAGCCAGCTTCCGCCGCTCAAATTTGCTTACCAACTTCCCGGCTAGATCGATAAAAATATCTGCCAGTTCTTTTTCCTTGATCCGTTCGCCGTCGGTAAAAAAGCGCCGGAGCACTTTGACCGCCCCTTTTAAAAAGACCGGATCGGATAAAAGCGAGCGCCGGCTGAGACGTACGTTGCTAAGATTAGGCCCGGGGAGCCCGAGCCACAGGTCAATCAATTCACGAGCGGTAGCGGTCGGAGTTTCGGCCAGCACTTTTTCGGGTTCGAGCATCAGATGGACAAAAAGTTTCCTTGGATCCAAAACGATTGTTAAACAGGCTTTTTCTTTGGTTTGCTGTTTGGTAAAGATGATTTTAAAATCGGCCGCGTGTCCAGGGAGATCATTGAAATTCTGGAGAACCATCAGCATGACTTCCTGCAGTTGGGATAATTTATCGCGGGTCCAGCCAATCGCTTGCAAGTCTTTGTCCTGGGAGAGTCGCAGTAGATCCGCCCGGACGGCGCTTAAATTTTCCGAAGTTATATGGGCCAATTTACGGTTAATCTTCATACTGACGGTTTATCGAAGTGTCATCGGTCAAATTTCAATCGATCAGGGAGAAGGTATTAATCAGCTTATTAATTTCTTAGCCCTTTGAATTTGATCGCGTCAAAGTATTTGCCGAATAGGTCCTTAATGACATCGAAAGAAGGGACCAGCGAAGAAAATGATTTCTGGATCATCCCCAGCGTTTGATAAGCGGGCTGCCAGAACATACCCCCGGCCGAGGAGATGCCAAAATCGATCAGCGCTAATTCCTGCCCCTGACGTCCCGTGAAGAGCGACTTACAGCGCGTAGAGAGATTGTACATACCTAAACGATCGGCCAAAACCGCCAGCAGGGCAAATTTTACCAGCGTTCGATTCGGCGCCACCTGAGAGGTATCAACCGTAACATTTTTAACCATCTCTTTCATGTCTGATATTTCAATGGTGATGACCGCTTTAAATTCTTTGCGAGAGACCGGGATCGATTCAGTTAGTAGCATAAAAAGTTTGTGATCGGCCATCTTTTGCATAAAATCGGCGAACAATTTGCGGTATTGGTCTTTGGCAGGATGGTGGCTGATCGTTCCGGTTTCGATCTCCGGATTGAATAGCCCCAGCACACGATCGATCGCGGCATCTGTCTCTTTGGTTAGATCCTTGGTTGAGTATTCTATATGTCCTTTGGCCAATTGAACCAACCCGCGTGCTACAGCGGCGGGAGCTTCGTCCAAAACTCGTTTTGGCCCGGGGCTTAAAAATATATAAATTACCTTTGATTCCAGGTCGGACAGGGCGGCGGTTTGCGGATTTTGAACATTGACGGCGTCAAAGGCAACTCGAACGGCAACCTGATTACGGACAACTTTTTTAAAGTTGATAAGGATGGGATTTATCCGGCTAACCAGCCTTTCGATATCTTTTTCTTTCCAGCCGAACCGGATCAGTTCGGACATGGTTACCCCGGTTAGTGAAAATTGGCGGGGGACAGCGACCGATAATTTGCTTTCAATCCTCATACAGAGGGTTATCGATTTTGAGAAGGGTAAATTTCAACTAATCTCTTTGATTGCGGAGAGCCAGCAGGCGGAGCAGATTCATAACGGCCATAGCGGTAGCCGCCACATAGGTCAAGGCTGCGGCGTTGAGCACCGCGCGTGCCATCGGCAATTCTTTTTCATTTAAAAACCGGCCGTCGGCCAGGACTCTTATAGCCCGGTTACTGGCATTGAATTCTACCGGCAGAGTAAGCACCGAGAAAACCACCGCCAGAGAGAAGAGAACGATGCCCAGATCCATTAGTTGGGGGATATTAACAAAAAGGCCGAGTAAGAATAAAGGGAAAGCGAGAGTGGTTCCCAAATTAGTCACGGGCACTAATCCGTTGCGCAGCTTAAGCGGCGCGTAAGCTTTGGCATCCTGGATAGCATGACCGGCTTCATGGGCGGCAACCCCCAGCGCCGCAACCGAATTACCGTTGTAAATTCCTTCTGATAGCCTTAATTTCTTATCTCTGGGATCGTAATGATCGGTCAGCTCACCCGGGATAGATTCGACTTTTACGTCCGTCAACCGGTAATCGTCCAGGATATAGCGCGCCGCTTGCGCACCGGTGTATCCGCGGCTACAGCGCACCTGAGAATACTTCGTATAAGTGCTTTTAACCTTGAACTGGGCGTAGAGCGCCAGCAGCAGGGCTGGAATGACCAAGAGAAAAGTAGAATCGTAATACATTGGTTTAGATTATAACAAAATCAGGCGCCCCTGACAATGGTGCCAGGAACGTATCTTTTTGCGACTTCAGCCAGTCTGGCGAATTTTTCTTTTGGGTAAGGGGCAATTACCCGCAGTCTTTCGTCCAGTGTATGTTCCGGCACAAACTGCTGGAGTGCGTACTTCCGGGCGCCGGGGATGGTGCTGGCGATGGCTTCAATTTCCGCTTCATCCAGGTAGGTTGGAACAACGGTCGTCCTAAATTCGTAGTCTACCCCCGAAGCCATGATAACCTTAATGCTGTTCTTCAGCGCCCCCAGGTTAACCTTCGCCCCGGCGGCGGCAAAATAGCGTTCATCCAGCGGGGCTTTGATATCCATGGCGATATAATCGAGCAAATTGCGGCTTAGTAGCTCAACGATGGCGTCAGGATTACTGCCGTTGGTGTCGAGCTTTATCATGACCTTTAATTCTCGCAGCTGTTTTATAATTTCGGGCAGGCAGAGGTGGATGGTCGGTTCGCCGCCGGTGATCACCACTCCGTCAATAAAATCCCTTCTTTCCCGCAGGAAATTTATTATATTTTTAATTTTGACCTCCGGCAGACTTTTCGGGTCTTCGAGCAGGATCCCATTATCGCAGTAGGGGCAGCGGAAGTTACAGTAAGGGAGAAAGATGACGGAGCTGATCTTCCCATCCCAATCCAGCAGTGAAGTTTCGATAAAGCCACGAATGCTCATACGTCAAATACTATTTTAGCTTCCTTTGGACCGATCTGCAATTGATTGAAGGTCGCGGCCTTGATCGGCCGGAAGATCTGATGCCGCTTGAGATCGATCTTTTCGCCGGCTGCCAGCGCTTCGAGCCGGGAGGGGCTGAGCTTTTGTATCTTGAAATCACAGAAAAGTATCTTCCTGGTATCTTCCAGATAGATCAGTTCATTCAGCCAGTTGATGAGCAAGCTTTCATAATCTTCCCCGGCGACCTCGATTTTAACCTTTTCGCGGGGCTGCACCTTTCCCGGGTCTGTCATCAGGGAGAACATGCCAGAAGCGGCGTTCTGGAAAATCTCTATCAGCGAGTTTCCATAAACCCTGATTCCAATATCTGAAGGGTGGTCAATCGGTTCAAAGCGTAACATTTAAATATTTAAATGTTAGAAGAGTTAAGAACTTTTTTCGCCCATAGTGAGAGAGAAATAGCCGTGCGCAATATAGCTATAAACCAGGGCCAGGATGGCAAAGGTGGTGGGCAGGGGGGACGCAAAGTTAACCATGTGGCTTATAAAAGGGAGGATCAGGACCGAGCTGTAAAAGAAAACCAGCAGCACCAAAATAAACATCATAAATAAGGCTTCATTTTTATCATCTAGATCATGATCACGGAAGAGGGTGATCAGCGCGAACAGCAACGCGGAAATCGACATTAGTATGCCATACAGGACGATTGCCCAATAGCCCGAATTGTAGCTGATCTTGAAACCAAAAGGGTTTTGCGTGATCGATGAAACCATCCAGGGAGTAAAAATATAGATCACAGAAATAATCAGTGCCGGCAGATAGATCAAAAGATAATACTTGAGCGGCAGAGAAAGCGGGTTCTTGTAAAAATAGACGGTGGAATAGTTTAGGAGCAATGCCAGGACAAAGGTAAAGCAGATGACATTCATGCCTTCGGCCAGCACCACCAGATTGGGATCGGGATTAAAACGGAAAACCATATCGGATATGCCGGCCAGGGAAAGGAGAAAGGTTAACCCCAATAAAAGCTTACCGCCGCGAAACTGACGGCGAACGATGAGATAGCCTAGAAAAAAAACAAAAATAATCAGGCTGCATATGATAAAAAAAAGATCTTGATAGAAATAAGACATTTTTATTTTACTCCTCTGCTCAGAATACCGTAATTTTTACTTTCGCCAGGATAGTTTGGGTCGCCCTATCAACAATTGCCGCAACATAGATGCCGTTGCTGGCGATAGTCGAAAAATCAGTGCGGCCATCCCAGACAACATTGTTGATCCCGGTTTTTCCTCCCTCCTGGCCTTTTGTGACGGTTATTTTCTTAACAACCTGGAAGGAGGATCCAAAGATTAAAATATCGATATCCGCGTCCTGAGAAAGGTTGTATTGGAGGGTCAGATTTCCCCGGCCGGCGCTATAAGGGCTGGGGAAAGGCAGGGGAAGGCCGATGATCCGCAGCCCTCCGACGCTGAGAGTGATGCTTTGTGACGCCATCCCCAATTCGTTTCCGGCCTTGATGGTCAACACATGGTCTCCAGCAGAAAGGTTGTTCAGGGCGGCATCAAAAGAAAGGTTCAGGGTGCTCTTCTGGTCGCCGAAAGTCTGGACATTGTAGAATGACGGAAGCCGCACTTCACTACCGTCTAATAATAGTGTAACCGTGCGTTGTGTGATGTTATAGGGGCTGGAAAGGTTAACGGTAATACGCGGATTAGAGGCAGTAGAAATTGATTTCTGCGAAGGAGAAATAGTCTGTCCATCGATTTCTAATTTCGAAACTTTTGGGAAGAGTTCGACCAGGGAACGGGCTTCGATCACTACCGCACCGCTGCCCACCCCGAAACCAAAGACTTTTTCGTGCATCACGGTCCGGAAGATCACGTTGCAGGGAATGGTCTCACTGGTTGAAAGGACCGGATGCCCATCGTCGGTGGCGGTGATAGTCAGCGCGTAGGTCCCGACCTGATTTATAACCGGCGTCCAGCTAAAGCTTCCGGTTAAAGGATCAAGCGTGGCGGCAGCCGGCAGATTGGGGCAAGAATAGGTTAGGTTATCTCCATCCGGGTCAGAGGCGGTAGCGGTAAAGGTCAGCGTGTTGCCGATGATGACTTCTTGTGAGCCGATCGGCAATATTGCCGGAGCGTGATTGGCAGCATAAGCGAGAGGGCATAATCCGGTCACCAGAATTATTGTACAGGCAAAGATTATAAATTTAGATCTTAAACCCGCCTGCCGGCAGGCAGGTCCGCCAGGATTATTATATTTTAAAGTTCCCATGTTTTTTAAAGTGTTCAACCAATCCTCCATCTTCCAGCAGGATTTGCATGGTTTTGGGTAGGGGCGGTATCTTGATCTCCTGGCCTCTATTCACTAGCTTAACTATACCAGATTCCAGATCAATATTCAATTCATCGCCATCCTTAATTTTATCCGTATCGCATTCGATCGCCAGCAGGCCCAGATTAAAGCAATTACGATAGAAAATGCGAGCGAAGGATTTGGCCAGCACGGCCGAGATGCCAGCGTACTTGATCGCCATGGGAGCCTGCTCGCGTGAAGAGCCGCAGCCGAAATTTCTCCCGGCCACCAGAAAATCGCCCTTTTTAATCCGGTTGTAGAAGCCCGACTCGAGATCTTCCATCACGTGCTTGGCCAGCTCGTCCGGGTCCTGGATCTTGAATTTATAGCGGCCGGATATGATGTAGTCGGTGTTAATATCATCGCTTTGCGGCAGGCGGCGGGCAGCCCCTTTTAATATCATAAATAGCTCCTTGGGTCCGCGATCTTTCCCTCGATCATCGAGGCGGCGACGGTGGCGGGAGAAGCCAGATAGATGAATGAATTTACATTCCCCATCCGGCCTTTGAAGTTGCGGTTGGCGGTTGAGATCACATTTTCCCCGTCCGACGGAACCCCATTATGGGTCCCGACGCAGGGGCCGCAGCCGGGGGTGACGGCGACCGCGCCGGCTGCGATCAAGGTTTGGTAAGTTCCATCCTTGATCATGGCCATTAAAATTTCTTTGGAAGCGGGCGCAATGATCAGCCGGCAATCCTGGTTGACCTTTTTCCCTTTCAAGATGCTGGCCGCGATCTGAAAATCTTCCAGCCGGCCGTTGGTACAGGTTCCGATAAAACCCTGCTGCAGCGGTGTTCCCCGCACTTCCGAAACCGGGCAGACGTTGTCTACCGTGTGCGGCTTGGCGATCTGCGGTTCGATCTCGGCAACTTCGATATCGACGATCTGTTTGTAATCCGCATCCTTATCGGCCGCGACCGGATTTGGCTTCTTTTTTGAATGCTGTTTTACCCATTCCATAACTTTGCTGTCCGCCTGCATCAGGCCGGCCTTGGAACCGCATTCAATTGCCATGTTGGAGATAGTAAAGCGGGCATCAACCGACATTTCATCAATCGCCTGTCCGCCGATCTCCAGCGCCAGATAGGTCGCCCCATCAGCCCCGATCTTTCCGATCAGGTTGAGGATCAGGTCTTTGGAGTAGATCCCTTTGGGAAGTCTCCCGTTGAAATTGACTTTGATCGTTTCCGGCACTTTGAACCACAATTTGCCAGAAATCATCCCCGCTGCTAGGTCGGTTGATCCAATCCCGGTGGAGAAAACATTGATCGCTCCATAGGTGCAGGTGTGGGAGTCCGCGCCGATCACCAGATCACCGGGCACAACGTGCCCTTGTTCCGGCGTCAATTGGTGGCAAACACCGCAGCCGATGTCATAGAGAGTGATTCCCTGTTCTTTAACGAACTCCCGGATCTTTTTGTGGATGGCCGAAACCCCTTCATTCGGCGAGGGTGAGCTGTGGTCAATAATAATCGCGATCTTAGAGGGATCGAAAACTTTTTTGGCAGACATTTTGCGGAAAGAATCGATCGCGATACCGGAAGTCCCGTCCTGCCCGATCATAAAATCCAGATCGGCAATGACAATATCTCCGGATCGGGCATCCTTTCCGGCATGATTTGAGAGGATCTTCTCCGCGATGGTCTTTCCCACGATTACTTTTTCTTTCTGGTCTTGAGCGCCTGCTCGATAATACTGGCCTTTTCGACCAGATAGGGATCAAGCCCCTGCATGTGATGAACTTCTTTAAGTAATTTTTCCGCCTTGGGATGCGAGACGATGTCGGCCATGTCGAGCTTGGCGCGGGCGATCAGGTCTTTGTAGGCGAAAGGCATTTTTAAAACATCGGTCAGCATTTTTTCGGCTTTTTCAAAATCGCCCTTGCGCGCCCGACGGGTCAGGATCTCCGCTTTAACGACTTTTCCCTTATTATGGAAATAGTCATCCGGGCGGGAAATCATTTCTTTGATGGAAAAATCGGCCAGTTTCAGCGCCGAACCAAGATCGTCGGGGTTGCGGTAAAGGATGATCTCGGACTTGGAGAGCAGAGCGCGGCCGCGGAAGTACCAGTGGGCTTCTTTTTCCTTAACCACTTTATTGATCAGTTCCAGCGCCCTGGCCCAATCCCCTTTATCGCGGCGAGCCAAACGAAGCTCAGCTTCGACAATCACAGTCTTGGCGGCGAAGAAGTCGGAGACGTCACCCCCCAGAATCTGGCGCGCTTTTTCACACAGCGAGATGGCGCCGCCAAATTCTTCCGGCACGCCGATCATTAATTCGGCTTTTCCGATCATGGCACGAGCCTTTAAATATTCCGGCGGGTTTTTTAGCAGGATCTGGTCGTAGGTCTTCATGGCTTCTTCGTGATCCCCAGTATCGCCGCGGCCGACCAACAGATCGGCGATGCCAAACATGATCTCTGGAACATCTGCACGGTGGGGATGGCGCTGCAATATGCCGCGATAGCGCCGGAGCGCCTTATTGATTTTTTCTCTTTCCGAAGGGATCGGAAAACCGACCTCTTTATCAACGATATAACTCATCAACGGGGACAACAGAGCCATTTTAACCACCTTCTTGTTTTTTTGGAAGCCGAGACAGCTGCGCTCTGCTCTAATGCTACAGAGGGTGCTTCTTGTTTTCTAATTCTATATAATGTAAAATATAATGTCAAATGGAACAAATATCCCCCGAACGCGAAAAAGAGCTCCAGGATATCGAGAAGAAATTAGGGGTTTCTTTCCTCAATAAAGCTTTGTTGAACCAATCGCTGACCCATAGCTCATTCGGCCACGAAAAATCCTGTCCTGATAACGAGCGGCTGGAATTTCTCGGTGACGCGGTTCTAAAGCTGGCGGTCAGCGAGTATATCTATAATAAATTCCCTGAGCTCGCGGAGGGAGACCTTACCAAGATCCGGGCGACCGTAATCTCGGATGACACGCTGGGTAAGATCGGCAAAAAGATCGATCTGGGAGAATATCTGCTGCTCAGTGAAAACGAGAAAAAAAGCGGCGGGCACAAAAGGAAATCCAATATTGCTAACGCTCTCGAAGCGGTGATCGGCGCGATCTTTCTTGATGCCGGGCTCGGCAAAGCCCGCGATCTTATCGTGGAACATCTGCGGGAAGAGATCGAAACGGTTTCGCGCGCGGGTTACATCCGCGACTATAAATCCGCGCTGCAAGAATATACTCAGAAAAACAAATGGGAGCTCCCTCATTATCATGTGGTCAAAGAAACCGGTCCGCGCCATCGCCGGGTTTTCTGGATAGAGGTCAAAATCCGGGGAAAAAGATACGGTGTGGGCCGGGGAGCGAATAAGAAAGAAGCGGAACAGAGAGCGGCTACCGTGGCACTGCGGCGGCTGAAAGCCGAAGAACGGCTGGACAAAAAAGAACCGGGCGGCCTGAGAGCATTGTTTTCTCGGGCGCGAAAGAAAATAAAATTGCCATGAGCAAATTGTTGATCAAAAACGGAAGAGTGATTGATCCGCTATCAAGGATTGACGGCCTTCGCAATGTTTTAATCGAAGACGGGAGAGTAAAAAGCATCGGGGCGGGAATTAAGGGTCAGGGAGCGAGGATTATTGATGCGGACGGGTTGTTGGTCCTGCCGGGATTAATCGACCTGCACACCCACCTGCGCGATCCGGGCCGGCCGGACAAAGAAACCATCGCCAGCGGTTCGCGCGCCGCCGCTCTGGGAGGATTTACTTCCATCTGCTGTATGGCGAATACCGATCCTCCGGCCGACAATCCGGCCGTGATCGAATACGTACGGGCCAAAGCCAAGAACGAGGCGATCGTCAATGTTTTTCCGATTGCCGCCATCAGCAAGGGGCTCAGAGGAGAAGAGATGGCGGAGATGGGCAGATGCTTCCTGGAGGGAGCGGTTGCCTTCTCCGATGACGGCAAACCGGTGATGCGCGCCGACGTTATGCGCCGGGCGATCGAATATGCCAGCCAGTTCAACGCGGTGGTTATCTCTCACTGTCAGGATCAAAACATTTCGCGCGGCGGCTGGGTGAATGAAAGTGCCTTTTCGACCGCCATTGGCATGCAGGGGATCCCCTCCCTGGCGGAAGAGATTATGGTAGCGAGGGAAATCATGCTGGCCAGGGAATATGGCCGGGTCCATATCGCGCATGTTTCATCTGCCGGATCGGTTAAATTAATAAGACAGGCGAAAAGAGAAGGGGTGCGGGTAACCTGCGAGACCTGCCCGCATTATTTCAGCTTAACCGAAGAAGCGGTAAAAAATTATGATACCTACGCTAAGGTTAATCCCCCATTGAGATCGCTGGCGGACCTTAAAGCGATACAGCGCGGGCTGAGAGAAGGAACGATCGATGCCATCGCTACCGATCACGCGCCGCATAACATAGAAGAAAAGAATTTGGAGTTCGACCTGGCTTCGAGCGGAATGATCGGTTTGGAGACCGCTCTTGGTTTGACGATCACCAAACTGGTCAAGACCAAGATACTGAAACTTAATCAGGCGATCGAAAAAATGACGGCGGCTCCGGCAAGAATAATGAATTTATCCAATAAAGGAAGCCTTCGCCCGGGGGCGGACGCGGATTTGATCCTGGTCGATCCTAACGCGGAATGGACGGTGGATGCTTCCAAATTCGCATCCAAGAGCAGAAACACGCCGTTCAATGGATGGAAGTTGACCGGAAAAGTTGTCTACACCATCGTCGGCGGACGAGTGGTGGTTAAAAATGGCAAATTGGTCTAATCCATTTAAACCCCTGCAGCCAAAACCCTAAAATGAAAAAAAAGTTAAAAGCAATTTTTGCTAATAATGATAAATCCCCTTTTTGGCATTATCTTTTTATTGCGGGCTGGTTTTTCGCTCTATCTATCATTGCGCTTATCGGCTGCGGAGATGTTGAGGGAACCGTTTCTTCTTTATCCCTCAGTCCCGCCACGGCCACGGTCGGAATCAATAAAGTCCAAGTTTTTAACGTCTCCGGGAAAGATACGGTCGGCAATTATGTCGTGGTAAAGCCGACCTACAGTGTCCAGGGCGGCATCGGCACAATTTCATCAAGCGGCGTGTTTACCGCTGGAAGCCAGGAGGGCATCGGCGCGGTAACGGCTGCGGTTGGAGAGATTAACGCATCCTCGGTGGTGACGGTAACCGCCAGCTGCTGGGTAATCGGGAGAATATCCGATCAACTTGGCAAGCTTGTATCGGGGATAAAAGTTTATTTACAGAATAGTAATTATTTCGCATTTACTGATTCGACGGGAAGTTATAACATTTCAGGCGTCGCCGCCGGGACCTATGAAGTATTAACTCAGCAAACTTCGACCTATAAGGCGGCTTCGATAGAAGTCGAGGTCGCCAGCGGCGAAACGCAAAGAGCGGATATGGTCATTCTTTATTATACTCTGCCGCCGGACCAAAACATCGTTACCCCGACTTTACCCTCTTTTTAACATGGCGGAAGATTTCGATCCGGTCGAAGAAGGCCGCCGCATCGCGCATCAATATTTAAGCAAACGAGGTTGGGCAGTTGAGAGGAGGAGATCGTTAAACCAGCAACTCACCCCCGCGGTTAATCGGGAAGAATTTGAAAACAAACAGAGGCAATGTGATCAAATGGAAGAAGGGGCGGAGGAGATCTTCAGCAGCGAGATTGAACGCTGGCGGCATGACAGCTCATCCCAGGCAAGAGAAGTACTGCGAACGATCTATCAGATCATGGGCAGGCGCAACGACCTCGGATTTTTTGCTAAAAGAATAATGGAACACTTGAAAAGAACCTTATTCCCCTACTAGGTGTCGAAATCCCCTACACTCATAAAAAGAATAGCGTAATGCGCAACGCGCCGTGCCTGCCGGCAGGCAGGTAATGCGAATAGAATATTTCCTGCTTTTATCATAAATTCCCGTTACGCGCCGTGCCTGCCGGCAGGCAGGTTACTCCATTCGCGTTACTTATCAAAACGGCAATAAGATTGCTGACGATTGTTAGGTTGAAAAAGGAAGAGAAAAGGTTTTTAAGGGGAAGAGTGAAATGAATTTTAAAAAGAAAAGAACATGGTTGATTTTGTTTTGCTTGATTATTTTACTTTTATCCTCATGTGCTTCCGATTCCGATAAAAGCGCAAAAATTACAGAAGCAATTACGCCATCCGAAGAGTCAGAAAGCGCGCCGCCGCCCACCCGTGAAGCAGTTTTTGTTTACGGTGCGGGTAAAGGGCTTTCAAAACGATTAATCTTGAATTTTTCCGGCGGGCCTGTTCTCCTCCCATCCGGCTATGTGCGGTTAGTTGGGGTGGTCAGTGGGGGTAAACCGATAGCTTGTTTAGAGATCGGGGGGAGAGGGCTCGCTGTTGGAAAGGGGGAAAAGGTGGATGATTATAGAGTTGCTAGGATTGCTGTCAATAATGTCATACTTGAGAAATAGCCTGAAGCGGAGCGGACTGATTATTTTCATCTGTTTATTAATAGCTGCTTCATCATATGCTATGGAGCGAATCCAGAGCATTGATTTCGAGGACGCGTCGGTCATCAACGTCGTGCAGGCCCTGGCGCGCAGCGCCGGCCTGGACCTGGTTCTGGCGGGAGATCAGGCCAGCGCTCAAAATAAAAAAGCCACCATTCACCTCAGAGATATCGCGCTGGAAGAAGCGATCGATAACATATTAAGAACCAATGGTTTTAATTATGAAAAGAAAGGGAAGGTGCTGCTGGTCTCGACCCTTCCCCAGGATCTGATAAATACCGGTTACCGGGGAAAGACCGAGGTGTTTAAGCTTAAATATCTGTCGGCGGATCGAACCAAAACTATTCTGGCTAAAATCATGCCGTCAGCTATTACCGAAGCGGGAGAAAGGGCGAACTCATTGATTGTGAAGGCTAAGGATTCAGAAATAGCCGAAATAAAGGAATTATTATCCCAGATCGACAAAATGACTCCGCAGATTCTGATCGAAAGCAAGGTGATCGAAGTAGCGCAAAGCGATTCGCTTAAATTCGGATTGAGCTGGGGGAATGGAGCGGTCCGCTTTATAACCAGCAAAGAAAACAAGAAAACCGCACTGGCTGACGACATTTCGACCACCCTGAATGCTCTGGTAGCGGATGGCAAAGCAAATGTAATTGCCAACCCGCGCATCGCTACGCTTGATAACCAGGAGGCTTTAATCAATATCGGCAACCGGATACCTTACGCGGTGCCAACCAGCAGCGGCTCGACCTCAATTCAATGGTCGGTCGAGTACATTGATGCCGGGGTAAAATTGAAGATCACTCCTCAGCTGGGGCGGGAGGGATATATCACAACTTTCATTTGTCCTGAGGTTTCTTCTATCTCGGAGTGGAGGACCACCGCGGCCGGCGATTTCCCGGTAATTTCTACTCGCAACGCTTCCGCGACCGTACGGGTAAAGGACGGGGAAACGATCGTCATTGGCGGGCTGCTTTCAAATAGCGAACGAGAAAATGTTTCCCGGATTCCGGTCCTTGGTTATCTGCCGGGGATAGGGTTATTGTTTCAAAACAAAAGTATTGAGAAATCCAAGACCGAGATCGTCTTTCTTATAACTCCGCACGTAATTTAATGACAGCTGCCGCAGCTGCCGGAGGAGCATGAAGAGCAGGAGTGGCCGGAAGAGTGAGAAGCCGAAGGTTCCGCCCCGGTCTTCATCGTTCCGACCGGGTAGAAAATCCGCTGGTTATCAGCCGAGCCGCAGAATTCGCATTTAAGTCCCGCCGGTTTTCCGCTCATCCCATGCAGGGCCTCGATTTTTTTTCCGCACTTGTTGCATTTGTAATCGTAAAATGGCATCTTTGTAAACTTAAAATTTAAAGTTTAAAATTTAAAACCCACATTTAAAATATTTTACCAGTTCTTTATTAGGTCTAACAGGCGGTTGGCGGCCACCGGTTTGGAAAGGAGCGGGAATTCTTCGACCTTTCCGCTCCTTGCGATCAGCGATAGTCGGCATCGATCCTCGCCGAATGTCGAGGTGTCGTTAGCTACGATATAATCAAGCTTTTTTTCTTTCATTTTCAGTCGAGCATTAGCAATCAGGTTTTCCGTTTCCAGTGCGAACCCGACCAAGATCCGATCTTTTTTCCCCGGCTGCCGTGAAAGGAATTTAAGAATGTCGCGGGTTGATTCAAGTTCAAGCGAAGAAGGCCCCCCCCCTTTTTTTATCTTCCTACCCGGGAATTTATATCTTGGGGTGAAATCCGCTACCGCTGCCGCCATTATGACCACATCGGCCCGGCCGTAATGATCCAACGCTGCTTCCAGCATCCCTTCGGCCGATTCGACTTTCACCGGCTTGATATCCAGCGGGGAGGGAAGTGAAACATTAGCCGAAACCAGCGTTACCTGAGCGCCCCTTTCTCGCGCGGCCCCGGCTAGCGCATAGCCCATTTTACCGGAAGAGTGGTTGGAGATATAACGTACGGCATCAATTATTTCGCGGGTGCCGCCGGCCGTTACCAGCACATGTTTTCCCGCGAAATCCTGCAAACCACCTAACAACCTAACTATTTCTTCGATGATCTCTTCCGGCTCCGACATCCGGCCGATATCTTCTTCCCCGCAGGCGAGCTTCCCCACTTCGGGCCCGATCAGGTTAAAATTCAACTTTTTCAGTTTTTCGATATTTTCAACTAACACAGGATTTTTCCACATATTGCAGTTCATGGCGGGAGCGATCAGCTTCTTGGCGGATGAAGCCATAACCGTGGTGGTGAGCGCATCATCGGCGATACCATTGGCGATTTTTCCAATAACATTAGCGGTGCAGGGCGCGATCACGATTAAATCCGCCTTTTCGGCTAAAGAGATATGCGGAACGGGCAGACTGGAACTCTCTATAGAAAAGAGGTCGGTTATAACCGGGTTACCGGAAAGGGTTCGGAAGGTTAAAGGTCCCACCAGCTCGGTTGCCTCTCTGGTCATCAATACCCAGACCTCCGCTCCCAGTTTTTTTAAGCGTGAAATTGCCTCGCAGCTTTTATAGGCCGCGATCCCTCCGGTAACACCGAATATAATGGTTTTTCCCTGCAGCATAAAAGAGGTTCCCTGCCTGTTAGACCGGGTGAAACCGTCTATTTTTTCTTCTTCTTTTCTTTTTTCTTGGGGGCGGAAGCTTTTTTCTCTTTAGCTAACCGATCCAGAACTGAAGGTTTCTCAACTTCCTTGGCTAAAAGCAATTCCTGCGCCTTTTTTCCGGCTCCGGCGGAAAGTACCCGAATACGGATTTTATCCGCGGATATTTCGCGCAGCGCCGTAATGACGGGATTGGTGGGATCGAAGTTGTCGATATAGGGAAGGGATCCTTCCGCGATCTGACGGGCCCGGCCCGCCGCCGCATTGGCTAGCATGAATTTATTTTTTGCTTTGCTCAATAAGTTATCAATGGTAATTTCGCTCAATTTACTAACGTCCTTTCTTTTTCAACATTAATGATGGCCTTTATCTTATCGGCCGCCGACTCGACCCTGTCGTTCACAACTATATAATCGTATTTTTCCATCACCTGCAGCTCGGCGATCGCCGCCCGCAAACGGTAGTTGACCACCTCCTCATCCTCGGTTTTTCTTTTTTTAAGCCGGAAAGCCAGGATATCGACCGACGGCGGGATCAGGAAAATAAAGACCGCCGCCGCTTTGAGCTTCCCTTCTTCAACGATGCGCTTAATGCTGGAAGCTCCCTGGACATCCACTTCCAGGACCACGATCTCTCCCCGGGTCAATTTTTCTTCAATAAAACTGCGGGGCGTCCCGTAGTAGCAGCCATGCACCTTGGCCCATTCCAGGAATTGGTTCTGCTTTACCCGCAGGTCGAATTCTTCCTGCGTGATAAAAAAATAATGTTGTCCATGCACCTCTCCCGGTCGGGGCGGGCGGGTAGTAGAGGAGATCGACATTTTCAGGTCCGGATGGATCTTAAATAGCCGGCGCACCACCGTAGATTTCCCGACCCCGGAAGGGCCGGAAATAACTACCAAAAGACCGCGCTTTCGCCTTGACTTTTTGGGCATGAACAAGACGAATTATAGCACCAATAGCTTGACAATTCAACATTTTGTGTTATATTTTGATGAAAATCAGAAGGAGGAAAGAAATGAAGAAATTTTTGGTTGTTGCTTTGTTGTTTGGTTTACTGGTTTCTATGGCTTCGGCTCAGCAGTTGATTGGTGCCAAGGCTTCGGGAATGGGTGGCGCGGGGGTCGCTAATGTTACCGATCTGGCATCTGTTTATTATAACCCGGCGGCGCTGATGGAAAGCAATGTTAAAGCCGGAGAAGTTAAGATCGCACTCGGAGCAGCGTATTCCAAACCGGACAAATTAATAGATGCTATGAGTAAAGCGAGCGATCCGGCGACCTTCTTGCTGGATAACTATGCTAATGATCTCACTTTTTCGGGAAGCCTGAATGGGATTGTTGGTTTGAATATCAGGAAAATTGGGCTCAGTGTCCTGCCAATGGTGATGGCTTCGGTAAGTAAGCCAGCGCTTAGTACTGGCGGAACGGTTAATGCCATGGTGAGATATGACACGGTAGTGACAGTCGGGACCAACTATTCGGTTCCTTTCCTTCCAATCGGAGAAGTGGCTGTGGGGGCGAATATTAAATCAATTGCCGCGACCAACGGCTCGATTACCGCTAATGTTTCACCTGATCCAAGACTCTCGAGCGGAAACAAAACAATTCAGACCGGCAGCGGCGTTGGCTTTGATATCGGCGCGCTGGCTTCTCTCGATGTCCCGATGGTTACCAGCTTCAAGGCTGGTATCGTGATGCGAGACTTAGGCGAAAGCATCAAGTATACTAATAAATCCCAATTTTCTTACATTAACCAGATCACCGGTAAGGTGACTTTTGATGCGGAAGTGCAAGGAGCAGATACTACCCAGAATATCAATAGCTCAACGGCGATCGGAGCTTCGGCCGTTGTTCCGGGTATTGGCCTGGTGGTTGCCGGCGATATCGAAATGGCCAATCCCGATACTAATATCCATATGGGAGTTGAATACCCGATGCTGCTGGGAATGATCATCCTGCGCGCCGGCGTGGCATCCGGGCCCAATCTCGGTTTAACTACGATTGGTGCTAAATTGAACCTTCCGATCATGGGCCTCGACCTGGCTATGATCAGCAACTCCAAACAAACGGACCTGAGTTCAATGGTGGTTGATATCAATATAGGGTTCTGATTGAATAAATCAGGAGGAAAAGGTAGATGAAAAAAATTATTGGCCTTGTGCTGATAGTTGGCATTGCTGCTATCGCGTATACCAGCTGTCAGTCGGTGTCTTCTCCTTCCTCCACCACTACTAAAACGCTGAGCGATTCCGCGGCGCAGGCTTATGCCGAAATGGGAGTTAATCTACAGCAAGATATCAGCGGTTGGATGGTAAGTTGTGCGAAAGGCGGAGTCAATCCGCTGAGCATCAAGGGGCTTAAGGCCACTGCCGTTTCAACCAGCGATGTGACCAATGAAGGGAATGGCTGGTATCATGTGACCAGCATTACCACGGATACGGTCAGCGGAGCGGATTACACTTATTCGATGGATATGCATATCAAGGTTGGAGGCAACGCAAGCAGCATGGCAGCGGCGGTTGAGATTTATGGAAGCTATGGACTTATTTATAGCGATGCGGGTTCTCACTTTAGTTTGTCTCAAACCTATGGCAGCCAAGCTAATCCTTTCAAGGGAACAATGGTTTATGCCGGTTCTAGCCTAAGCCAGATGACAATCTCAGGCTCGATAACCTATAACATTACCATTGGAGATGCTTCGGAAACTAATACCGTAGCTATGACCTTTACCTTTGACAGTTTTGCCCTTGATTTGGCGGTTGGCTATCCGACCGGGAAAATTATTATGGCGATCAAATATAATAATGATAACCAGCCTCCCGCCACGATCACCTTTAATAAGACTGCCGCCGCGTCTTTCAGCTACGATATTTACACCAGCACCCTCGCGATCGAACAAGTTAAGATTTAATAAATTCCCAGGTTACTTTAGAGAGGCAATCAGATTACTGATTGCCTCTCTTTTATCTGCATATAAAAATTGCCCCGCCCAAGCAGGTGGGATTTTGATGTGGGGATTTATTCCTCAATATTCCAGAAGATGATAAAAGAGAGCAGGAAGAAAGGCAGCAGAGACAACATAGCCAGGCGCTGGTTGCCGGTGAAAGAAGAGATGCTGCCAAAGATCAGTGGTCCGGTCGTCGCCGCCATTTTGCTGGCAAAACCGTTGAAGCCAAAGAACTCCGTTCTTTTATCAGCCGGAACGATCCGGCTAAACCAGGACCGGGCGATCGCCTGGCTTGACCCTACAACTAATCCGGCCATCACGGCGGCAATATAAAATACCAGCTTACTAAAGGAAAGCGATATCAGGATAATGATCACGCACCAGGCTACCAGAGTAAAAAGCAGCATTTTCTTCGATCCCTTTTGATCGCTCAGCCAGCCAAATAAAATAGCGGAAGGGAAACCGATCAGCTGGATCAATAGCAAGATGACGGCGATCTCTGAAAATTGCAGCGCATGGGTCTGCTTGGCATAAATGGCGATGAAAGCGAACAGGGTGACGAGCGCGTCATTGACCAGCTAAAAGGCGAGCATGAACCAGGCGATGTTTTTATGCCTCCTGATCTCTTTTAGGGTCTGAAGTGTATTCCGGACCCCGATCTTGGCCAGATGCCACATATTCTCTTTTTTACGGGCGGTCTTCTCT
>Ga0315287_10000910_pt1 | contig 26451 bp, 25 predicted proteins | sample YL17G11_0_MG_FD_205037 | JGI IMG/M metagenome (GOLD analysis project Ga0315287, IMG submission 205037) | Sediment microbial communities from Yellowstone Lake, YNP, Wyoming, USA - YL17G11_0 | ecosystem: Environmental > Aquatic > Freshwater > Lake > Sediment | place: USA: Wyoming | collected... | reverse complement strand
GATGCCCGTGTAGGCGATGACTCCCCTGTTGATGGCCTCGCGTGCGGCCTTGGGGATCGACTTGTCGCTGCTCACGTCCTCGATCTGGCGGAGGAGATCGAGAAGCTGCTTGCAGTTGCGCACGAAGTCCCCGGCGGTCATCCGTGTCTGGTCGAGTGCGTGCGCGAGATCTCCACCTTCCGCCCACCTCCAGATCGGCTCCGCGAAGCCCGCCTCCAGTTCGCGACAGAGCTCCACATGATGGGCATCCTCCACCTTCCTCACGGTCTTCCAGACCCGGAGAAGCTGCCGGAACCTCCTATCGGCCTCGTCCGTCGGCATCTCGGCGGGCCTGGGGAACCGTTCGCGAGACTCGTAGACGAGCGAGGAAACCAGCGCTGCCATCTCCGCAGGCGTGATCCCGTCGAACACCCCTGCCTCGATCGCCTCTGTCACCAGGATGTCGCTCTCTCCGTAGATATGAGCCAGCATCTCGCCCTTAGGCAGGATGCGGAAGTCCGACACGTAGCCCAACTCTCGAAGTACCTCGAGCACCCTTTCGAATTGGCGGGCGAGGGTCTCGGTTCGGCCACGGATGCGCTTCCCGGCCTTATCGAGTGAGGCCGTCAGCCTCGCGATCTGGAGAGCGACGCGTTCATGGTCGGGTCTGTCGGGACAACGACTACACGGATGTTGCTCCGCTTCACGCTCGAAGCCTTCCGCTTGCCTGATCTCCCCCTTCTCATGAGGTCGCCGACCAGATCGCGGGGGACGGACATCCAGGGCAGCAAGGGCGACCGAAACGTCGCGCCTGAACTTGGGGCTCTGTGCTCTGCCTGATCGGGGAAGCACGATCCGCGCTACCGACTCGGGGGGTTCCCTGAAATCCCTGGGAAGAAGCCGGAACGGCTTCTCTCGTCGATCCTGAGTAACAGCCGTGGGTTTGCCGTCCTGGACGGAGACGATCGCGGCAAGGCCCCGGCGTCTGGTCGTGGGTACGAAGATGACGTCTCCCGGTCGCAGCGAGCCCAGGGCTGCCTTTATCTCGTCGGCTCTCGAATCCTCCCTGTCCCTGCGGGCGTTCTCGCGGATCGTGCGGGCCCGTTCCTTGAGGTTCCAGTACTCTTCGAAGTCGCCGAGGTGGCAGCCCATCCCCACCTGCAGTTTCTCCTTGGCTCGCTCGTCCGTCTTGATCTGGCGTTCGAGTGCCACCACTCCCCTGTCGGCCAAGAACTGGGCGAAGGACGAATCGAGCAGGGTCTGCGCCTGTTCGGGTGTGTAGTTCCGAACCAGGTTGACCGACATGTTGTACGACGGTCTGAAGGAAGATCGGAGTTCGTATGTGCGGGTGGATGCCAGCGACGCCACCTTCGAGAACTCCACGTTCTGCTGCATCACCACGACCGCGTGTCCGAGTTCGTCGATGCCCCGGCGACCTGCGCGGCCCGTCAGCTGCGTGTACTGCCCCGGTGTCAGGAGTTCGTGACGTTCCCCCTGGAACTTCCAGAGATCCTCGATGATCACGGTCCTAGCGGGCATGTTGATCCCCAGTGAAAGGGTCTCGGTAGCGAACACGACCTTCACGAGCCCGGACTCGAACAACTCCTCCACCGTCTCTTTGAACAGCGGCAGCATCCCCGCGTGGTGAGAAGAGATCCCCGCTGCCAGCGCCTCCAGGAACTCATAGAACCCGAGTGTCGCCAGGTCGCCTTCGTCCATCCATGCAGCGCGCATCTGTGCGAACTCCCTGATGCGCTCTTCCTCTTGCGGGGTGGTGAGCCGGATGCCCGACGACATCAGATACTCGACGCTTCGGTCACAGCCGGCGCGGCTGAAGATGAAGTAGATCGCCGGGAGCATCCCGTGCTCGTCGAGGATCCCGACGACATCCTCGCGGCGCGGAACGAAGAATCGCTGCGACGCCTCCCTCGGGGGGGTGCGGCGGTGCTGTCGGTGTTGGCCGTACCTGCCGCGCTCGTGACCGACGGCCTTCGGTCCGCGTTGCTCAAGCGAGACGAGGTAAGGATTCGGCAGCAGCCGCCCGCCTTCCTCGACATGCATCGGATGCAGCTCATGTCCGACCAGGTAGTGGTGCTGCAGTGGAACGGGGCGGCGCTCCTCGATGACCACCTCGGTTGGACCGCGGAGGGTCCCGATCCATTCGCCGAATTCCTCGGCGTTCGAGATGGTGGCCGAAAGGCACACCACATCCACCGACATCGGCAGGTGGATAAGGACCTCTTCCCAGACGGCGCCGCGATACGGGTCCTGGAGGTAGTGAACCTCATCCATCACGACGTAGGCCAAACCATTCAGAGAGTCGCTCCTCTCGTAGAGCATGTTGCGAAGTACCTCGGTGGTCATGACCACGATAGGAGCGTCAGAGTTGATCGAGTTGTCCCCCGTGAGAAGCCCCACCTGTGACGCGCCGTACTGGGCGACGAAGTCTCCGAACTTCTGGTTGGAGAGCGCCTTCAGCGGGGTCGTGTAGAAGGTCTTGCTACCGCGTCCCAAGCCGAGATGAACCGCGTACTCGGCCACCACCGTCTTCCCGGATCCCGTGGGGGCCGCGACGAGTACGGATCTCCCCTCGTCCAGCGCTTGCATCGCGTCGGTCTGGAACGGATCGAACGGGAACGGATAACGGTCTTGGAAAGGCCCCATGGAGATGAGTCTCGCAGGTTCAGAACTCCGGCCGGGAGGCGAACTCCCGCAGTGCGTCGTTGAAGTGCTCGGGAGCCTCCAGGTTGGAGAGGTGGCCCGCCCCCTCGATGGTCACGAGGGACGCATCCGGGATGCCCTCGGCGATTCGCGCGGTCGCCTCTGCCGGGATCAAGGCGTCGCCGGTGGAGTTGACGACAAGGACCGGGACCGAGATCCCCGGCAGATCGGGGGTCGAGTCGGGCCTGCGGGCCATTCCCTCCGAGGCGGCCGCGATGCTCGCGGATGGCTGGGCCGCGATCATGTTTCGCACCCGCTCCCGCAGGCTGTCCTCGGCCGTGTCCGACAGCAGGGGGGGTGGCGCGTCCACGAGGAATCCACTTCCCTCGTCTCGGAGCCGGCCGGCGAGAGCCAGCCGTTTCTCGACGCCGATCTGGTCGTCGGCCTCGGCACGGGTGTTGGCGAAGATCAGTCCCGACACGCGGTTCCGGTAGGAGCGCCACATCTCGAACGCGACGTATCCGCCCATGGACAGGCCGCATATGATCGCCCTCTCGACCCCAACGGCATCCATCGCCGCGACGCAACGCTTGGCTGCTTCATGCATCGTCATCACGTCCCCGCTCGCGGGGGCGGAGCCGAAACCGGGAAGATCCGGAGTGATGGCATCGGGGAACACCGCCCCCTGCTCGGTCCACATCGAGGAATCGAGCGGGAAGGCGTGGATGAACAGCAGACCGTCGTTCATGGCACCACCACCCTCAGAGCCTTGGGCACGACTTCGAAAGAAGCCGGCAGCGCACCGATGCGCTCCCCGTCACCATAGACCTGCGTCGCCCTGTCGGCACTCACCCTGACCGAGGAGCCCCGGAGCATCGTCACCTTGGGGTGGGCCGTGTGGCTTCCGCGGAAGACCTTCGGGAAGTTCCGCAGGAACTCGAACTTCCCCATCTCTCCCACGATGCAGATCTCGACCGCTCCATCGGAGAGCTGGGCACCCGGACACACGCGCATGCCGCCACCGTATGACCTGCCGTTGCCAAGTGCGACGAACATCGCCCGCAAACTGTGGGGCTGGCCATCCACCGCGATCTCTAGATCGGCGGGTGTGAAGCTCCGCAGCGTGCGGAAGACGGCTGCGATGTACCTGGCGGTACCCGTTAGCCGCGTGTCCATCCCGTTGGCGGTCTCGTTCACCTCAGAATCGAATCCGGCTCCCGCGACGTTCACGTAGTGTCGCGTTGCCTCAGACGTGGTGACGAGCACAGCATCGACATCGATCAGGTGCGGATCGGCAAGCAGCCGGAGTGCATCGAGAGGACGCTTGCGATCGAGTCCGAGGGAACGAGAGAAGTCGTTGCCGTTGCCGCCCGGCACCACCGCCATCGCCGCATCCGTTCCGATCAGTCCGTTGGCGATCATCCCCGCGAGGCCGTCTCCGCCCAGCGCAACTACGACGTCGCTGCCGGACAGGGCGGCCTCCTTCGCCAGCCTCTCCGGCTCGTCGGGACCCTCGGAGATCTGCATCCGATGTTCGAGGCCCATCTCCTCCAGCAACCGGTGGACCTCCGGAACCAGACGCGCGGACTTGCCGCGACCGGCCGCCGGGTTGGCTATCACCGTCAGATGGCCGGCGCTCACCCTACGGACTGGGAGCCCCACCGGGCAGGCCACTTACGTCTATCGGCGCCCCGGTCGTGCCCGCTGACTGCAATCCTGCCGCACGGATGACCAGCAGGTAGTACTTGTATCCCCGCGACATGAGTTCGTCGGCGCTGGCACGCAGGGATGTTGCAGCTGAGATCAGGTAGGCGCGTTCCTCGCCGCTCGCGGTTGTCGCCCTGTCCAGCATCTGAGCGCTCTGCTCGTAGAGGAGAAGCGCTTGCTTGATATCCTCCTGGGCCGTCAGGAGTTGGACGCCAGTCTGCATCGGAAGATCCTTGGCGATGGTGGTCATGTCCAGGCCGCCGATACGGGCGGACGCCGCCTTGGCTTCCACTCCTGCCTGCTGGGCCTGCTTGGCGAAGGACGCAGACGAGATCTTGCCCCGGTTGAAACTGTCGAGACCCGTTGCGAGGTCCGGGAAAGCCAAGAAGTTGGCGGGAGGAACGACCCGGCCAACACCTGTAAGAGCCGCCTCGATAGTGCCCTTCGCACCGGCGATCCTCGCGCTCTCGGCCTTCGTAAGCGCTCGCACCTGGTCCGAGGAACCGTGCCAGATGGCCCAGCCGAGGATGAGGCCTATGACGAGGGCCAATAGCGAACCCGCGGCAATCTGGACCCCCTTGCGTTCGAGGAGCCTGGGTTTGGGCGCAACCAGGGGTCGTCTGGGGGCTGCCGCCGTGGCCCTTCCGCCGCTCTTCTTCTTCTTACCCTTGATGGCCATCGCTCTCCTGTCTCCCTACTTCTTCATGAGGCGGATGACGATGATAGCCAGTTCGTAGAAGAGGATCATTGGCAACATCATCGCGCACATCGTGTATGGGTCCTGGCTCGGGGTGATCACCGCCGCGAAGAGGGCGATACCGAGGATCGCGAAGCGACGGACATCCCTCAACTGGCGACTTCTGACGAGCCCGACCTTGCCCAGGAAGATCAGAACGAGAGGGAACTCGAACGAGAGACCGAACGCGAGCGTGAGCATCATCACGAAACCTATGTAGCGCGATGCGGTGAGTATCGGCATGAAGTTCGGGCCGGCGAAGCCGAGTAGGAAGTTCAGACCGTTCGGGAGGGTGATGTATGCGAGATAGGCTCCGAGCGCGAACAGGCAGACCGACGAAGCGACGAAGGGAACGGCCATCTTTCGCTCCGACTTCGTGAGCCCCGGCGTGACGAACGCCCAGAACTCCCAGAGGACCACCGGCAGAGCGACGCCCAGGCCGATGAAGAACACCACCTTGAACTTGATCAGGAACGGCTCGACGACGCCGCTGAATACCAGGGCGCAACCGGTAACAGGTTTCGAGTAGTCGGGGAGCTTCGCGACGGCATCGCAGAAGGGTCCAGTCAAGGCTTTCATCACCGGTTCGAAGAGGAACCAGCCCACGATGGCGCCCAAGCCGATCGCGATGAGCGAGACGAATAGGCGCGTTCGGAGCTCCTCCAGGTGTTCTACGACGGTCATCGCCGTCCGCTTTTCGCGGCGCTTCGGAAGCAGCTTCAAGCCGCTCTACTCCGCTTCGTCCCGGTCGGGCTCTTCTGCTTCCGGCTTGCCGATGTCGGGAGTGGGTTGGATCTCAGGTGTGGCGGTACGGCGTACTGGCGGCGGGGTTGGTTTGGTGTCGTCCAGATCGAAGTTGAAGGAGCCCTTCAGGTCCTCTTGAGCCTTGCGGAACTCTCGCAGAGACTTGCCGATCGTCTTGCCCACCTCCGGAAGCCTCTTGGGACCCACGACGAGGAGGGCGATGACCATGATGACGATGAGTTCTGTCGGCCCGATGTTGAACACGGGAGGATTCTAGCCCCGGGAGCGCAGCCTTGACGCTGCGGCCGACAGGCGCTCCGCGTGCCTGGAGGCCGCGTCTACGCCGGCGGAGATCTCATCGACGAGGGGCATCGCCGCGTCCGAGAAGCCCCCAACGGCTCGTATCAGGCGCTTCGTGTTGCGGAAGAGCCCTATGCCCAGCACGAAGAGTATGCCGCAGGATGCGAGAAACAGGAGAAGGAAGGCGAGTGTTGGGCCGGTCACGATTCCGATACTAGCGCGTCAGCGACCCAGGAACCTCTCCAGGTAGGAATCATCTTCAAGCATGAAGTGGAACTGGATCAGGTCGTCCGTGGTGAGCGCAGGGGCCGGGATGGTGGGGGCCTCCTCACTCACGAGAGCGATGGTGTCGGATCCCCTTCCGGCCGGTGCGACTCCCGCCGATACGAGTAGGGAGACGATCTTGCGATCCGCCTGCTTCTCGACTGCCTCCGTGCATACGGGGCAGGCGAACGAGTAGACCCCCTGGCCCTCGCTTGATATGGAGAGCAGTATCGACTCGGGTCCCATATCTACTTCCCCGCAGCGGGGGCAGGTCGTCCGAATGGTAGTCACAAAGCATGTATCGGTGCGTCCCTGCGAGTCCTTGAGGAGAATCTCTTGGTCTAGCCGTACAGAGCCAGAGTGCGCTGGGCCAGGTCTTTGACCTGGCGCTTCAGCTCCGGCGGGTCCAGTATCTCGGCCTCCGACCCGAGTCTGACCAGCAGTTTCGCCAGCCAAGCGAGTGAGCGAGTTGGAAGAACCGTCTCGAGATCGCCATCGCGCTCGATCGAGGATCCGACCTCGTAGTACTCGGCCACCCAGCGCGCCCCAGGATGCAGCAGCAGCCTCACGTGGATGTCCGAGTCCGACCGTGAGTACAGCGGTCGCCCTGGCCCCTCGAGGCCGCGCGGTTCGAAGAGTCCCCCGGTTGCAGAGGCGCTTCGGATGCGATCGACACGGAAGAGCCGTTCTCCCTCTGCCCCGTTGTCCCATGCGACCACGTACCAATGGCCCAGCGATGAGTAGATCTTCTCGGGCTCGATCACGCGCTGCGTGAGTTCGTCTCTGGAGTGAGCGAAGTAGGTGATGTCTATGATCTCGTGTTCCTGAACGGCACGCCAAACCACCTCGAGGACCTGTCCGGCAGGAGGGCTTGCGGCCGACTCGACGCGACCTCTGAGATCTCCCAACGCCTCCTCTCCCAACGCCTCCTCGATCTTGGCCAGGGCCGAGGTCAAGGCTGGAGCATCGGGATAGCCGGGCGTTCCTTCGAGAGCCTTGCCTCGCACGTAGAGCGAAGCCGCCTCGGGCAGGGTGAGTGTCTGGGGCCGCTTGAGATGGTCGGCCATGCGTATCCAGACCCGGTCGTCTTCGATCTCGACATCGATCAGATCCCCGGGTCCATAGGGAGGGATACCGGTGAGGAAGAGAAGGTCGAGATCCTTCCGGAGCTCCTTCTCGGACGCTCCGAAGAGTCCGGAGAGTTCTCCGAGTTCTGCCCCGGGATGATTCACCACATACGGAACGAGAGACAACATGCGCCTGACGCGTTCCTTAGATGTTGCCAAGGACTGCCTCCAGCCTTGAGATGACGGCCAGTCTGAGTGCTTCCGGCTCCAGGACGCGAGCATCGGGACCGAACGAAAGGACCCAAGAAACGAATGATCCGTCAAGGGAGCCGGGGAGCAGGATCTCGTCCCACCCGTCGGCGCTCTCGACCTTCGCGGCCCCCTGGACGTCGGCGGTTGCCCACCACGAGACGCGATCGGTGAAAGCTATGCGCGTCGAGACCGGCTCGGAACCCTCGAGTCCTCTCGGTCCCCCCGTGACATGGTCGCGTCCGGAGAACCCGTCGGGCGGAGCCGAAGCAGTGCCTGCGGAAGCGACGTCGGAAGCGAAACGCGATATCCGGAACGATCGGATGTCGTTCCGGTCCCGGTCCAGCCCGACCAAGTAGTAGTGCCCCGAACGCCAGACGAGGGAGTAGGGATCCACGTGGCGCTCCGAGGTATCACCGGCGCTGGTCATGTACTCGAAAGAGACCTGCCTGCGCTCGGCGATGGCGTCGGCAACGGCGGCGAGGCGATCCCCGCTCAGGTCGGGGCCACCTGCCAGCAACGGATCGTCGCGCCCGCGCAGCAGCGCGGCCTCAGCGCCGTACAGCAGCTTGCGGAGCGCCCGCTCGGCGAAGTCGTCTTCCCCTGCCGAGGTCGCCGCAACCAGCAGGGCAGATATCTCGTCCGGCGTGAATCCGATCTCGGGAAGGTAGAACTTGTCCTTCGGGATGAAGTAGGCGTTGTTCTCGTCGGTCCATTCGTCCCTGCTGGTGGTCTCGATCGGAACGCCCAGTTCTCGAAGCGTGTCCTTGTCCCGCTCGAACATCCTCTTGGCGCTATCGACGTCGCCTTGGGTGTAGGCGTCCTTCAGCTCCATCCGGATGTGATCGAAGGTGACGGGCGTGCTGGCATCCAGCAGAAGCCCAAGCAGATCAAGAAGCCGTTCGGTTTGGTCCATCCGCGCGCATAATAACCCCGTGATAAGGCTCAGACGCGGAAAGGTCGTCTCCCTCGACGCAGCTCGTAGAGGGGTGATCGAGCTGACGGTGGAGGTCGATGGCATGCCTTCGCCTGCCCTTGCCTACCCGGAACTCACCGGCCCCATTTCGCCCGGCGACACCGTTCTGCTGAACACTACGGCCGTCGCTCTCGGCCTGGGAACCGGGGGGTTCCATATGGTGGTGAGCGTTGACGGGGGTTCAGATACCGACTTCAAGGGGTCGGGCCGGGTCATGAAGGCCCGGTACACGCCTCTGCAGACCGCGGTCGTTTCGGTGGAAGAGGCGCACCGAGACGTCCTCGAAGCGTCCAACGGCCTCGGGGGTACGCCGGTTGTTTCCGCGCCGCTGCACTCGATGGTGGCTCACATCGCTGCGGGCGCCAAGGTCGCCGGCGCCCGGAAGGTCGCCTACGTGATGACAGACGGCGCAGCCCTTTCAGGTGCATTCTCCAAGCTGGTTCCCCAGCTGCGCGAGGCGGAACTCCTCGATGTGTTCATCACAACGGGGCAGGGGTTCGGAGGGGAACTGGAGGCAGTGAGCCTATGGTCGGCATTGCTTGCCGCCAAAGAGGTATGCGGTGCAGACGTGATCGTCGTTGCAGACGGGCCGGGCAATCTGGGAACCGACACCAAGTGGGGGTCGAGCGCCCTCTCCGGAGGTCACGTGCTCAACGCCGCGGAGGCGTTGAAGGGCAGACCTGTTGCCGCCCTGCGTGTCAGCTTCGCCGACCCGAGGGAGCGACACCGAGGGGTATCTCATCACTCCCTCACCATCCTGAAGGACGTTTGCACGATCGAGGCGAATGTCGCTGTGCCGACGCTTGAGGCGCCAGAGCGGCATGAGGTTTGGTCCGCTCTGCGTTCCGCTGGACTCGAGAAGAAACACAGACTGGTCGAAGTCCTCGGCTGGCCTGCCGTCCACGCGCTTGAAGAACGAGGGATCGCGGTCACGTCTATGGGACGAACCTTGGAGGATGACCCCATCTTCTTCCTGGCAGCCGGGGGGGCGGGGATACTGGCAGGCCGGATGGCGGCGCGTTCATCGAAGTGGATGGCCGGCGTGCCCGAACTCTAGGCCGGGGCCAGGGCGCGCCTACGGTGTGCAGGAAAGCGGCGGACTGAGCAGCGTGAACGCCAGGAATGCGCCCCCGAGTATGCAAGAGACTCCAAGGATGGAGCCGATCATCGACAGCCAGCGGTTGCCCTCGCGTCTGACGCCGTATTCTGCGAGGACCACGCTCAGGAGCCCAGCGCCAACCACGATCGCGACCTGAGACCACGACAACTGAGACTGGGAAGACGGCGCTCGGCACGTGCCGAAGGCGAAGCGCTCAAGGGCATCAGGCACGAGCGACCACATCCGGAGAGAGCCCACGACTGCAGCGACCACCGCCGCGATCGACCAAGGCGTTCCACCCTCATATACCTTGTTCTTGGAGGAGCCTTGAGGCGCTGGATGGCCGGCGTTCTGCGATTGCGCTTGCACGGCCCTCCCTCCATCATCTCTGCCCATCTACCATCTCCTATCGGCGTGACGCTGGCCAAGGTTCAGCGCCAGCGCGGACATCGAAGCTAAGCATAGATAAGCAGCCTACATCTCAGCTATCAACTGCTCCACGCGTTCATCTGTCGACTGGAAGGGGTCCTTGCAGAGGACGGTGCGCTGCGCTTGGTCGTTGAGTTTCAGGTGCACCCAGTCCACCGTGTAGTCTCGCCTCTTCTGCTTGGCTTGCCTGATGAAGTCGCCACGAAGCTTGGCCCGCGTCGTTTGGGGCGGCTCCCGCATCCCCCTTTGGATCCGCGCGTTGCTGACTGCACGGTCGACCTTGCCCGTGCGTTCAAGGAGGTAGTAGAGCCCCCGCTCTCGGTTGACGTCGTGGTAGGCGAGGTCCATCAGCGCAGCCTTGGGATGGCCTAAGGGAAGCTCGTTCTTCTCGCAGTAGCGCTCGATGAGCACCTTCTTCGTGACCCAGTCGACCTTGCGAACGAGCCGCTCCGCTTCTCCGGCCTCAAGGGCGTCGAGGGCGTCAGCCCATTCGGACAAGAGGGTCGTCGATATCTCATCCACACCACGGCGTTCGATGAACTTCTGCGCTCTCGACAGGTATTCTCGCTGGATCTCGATAGCGGTTAGCTCGCGGCCGTTCGAGAGTTTGACACGCTTCTTGCACGTTGGGTCGTGAGATATCTCGCGGATGGCCCGGATGGGGTTCTCGAGGGTCAGATCTCGCATCACGGTGTTCGCCTCCAACATGCGAAGAACAAGGTCGGTTATGCCGATCTTCATGAATGTTGTCCACTCGCTCATGTTCGAATCTCCCACGATGACGTGTAGTCGGCGGAAGCGCTCGGCGTCCGCATGCGGCTCATCGCGAGTATTGATGATCGGCCTGGAGCGAGTGGTGGCGCTCGAGACTCCCTCCCAGATGTGCTCAGCTCTCTGGGAGATGCAGTAGTGAGGACCCTTGGCGCCGGTCAGCAGCTTGCCCGCCCCGCAGTAGATCTGACGTGTGACGAAGAAGGGGATGAGGACGTCCACTAGACGCGAGAACTCCCCCTCCCGTGTGATCAGGTAGTTCTCGTGGCAGCCGTACGAGTTTCCGGCGGAGTCGGTGTTGTTCTTGAACAGGTAGACGTCTCCGGCGATGCCCTCCTCATGCAGTCGCACCTCGGCCGCGGCCAGCAGGGCTTCCAGTATCCGCTCCCCCGCCTTGTCGTGCGCGACGACGTCCAGGATGGAGTCGCACTCCGGTGTCGCGTATTCGGGATGGGACCCGACATCTAGATAGAGGCGCGCGCCATTCTCCAGGAACACGTTGGACGAGCGCCCCCAGTGGACCACGCGACGGAAGAGGTATCGGGCAACCTCGTCGGGTGAGAGCCGGCGTTGACCCCTGAACGTGCACGTGACTCCGTACTCGTTCTCGATGCCGAATATCCGACGATCCACGATGGGAGTCTAGGGCAGCCTGCTACTTGGAGGTGAGGAGAGACCCGATCTCCGTGTCGGACAGCCTGCGGAACTTCCGGCCGCCCTTGCGCTCGCGCTCGATCACGGCGGCCTCCAGTTGGGCGGGCGGCACTTCTCGATCCTCGACGGCGGAGAGAGCGGCGACGGCCTGCTTCACGGACGTGGCCAGATCCCACCCTTCCGCATAGGCGGCCTTGAGGAACTCGGTCAGTTCCTCGGCGTGCCCGCCTATGCCGACGTATCCGTGCTCGTCAGTGACGCTTCCGTCGAAGAGGACGTGATAGAGCTCGTTGCCGGAGCTGTCGGATTCACCGAGCTCGCCGACCAGTATCTCGACCTCGTAGGGCTTGTTGGCTTGAGTGAACACCGTCGATAGATACTGGGAATAGGCATTGGCCAACGCCTTGGCCCGCACGTCCTCGCGCCCGTAGATGAACCCTCTGCCGTCCGCGTGCTGGACCCCGGCGATCCGCAGTTCCTCGAACTCGCTGTACTTGCCAACGCCCGCGAATCCGATGCGATCATAGATCTCGGAGATCTTGTGAAGGGTCGCGCTCGGGTTCTCCGCAAGGAACAAGATACCGTCCAAGTACTCGAGCGCCACTACCGACTTCCCGCGAGCGATGCCCTTGCGCGCGTAGTCGGAGCGGTCCTTCATCAGCTGTTCGGGAGGAACGTACGGTGCGAACCCGCTCATGCGTCCCCTCCTTCGACCACCAACGACACCACAGGACGCAGGGTTTCGTCTGAGAGCTTCTCGACCCCGTCCGCCGTTATCACCAGCACGGTTGGGAAGATGCCCTTAGCGAGGCTTGGTCCGCCGGTGCCGATGTCCTCCTGAGCCGCGTCATACAGCGCTTCTGCCGCGAGTCTTATCGCCTCGTCCCTCTGGATGTCAGGACGCCACCCCTTCTTCAGGGTCCCTCTCGCAGGTCGCCCCCCGGAGCCCGTGGACTCGAAACTCTGCTCCTCCCAGCGGCCGCCGGTCGCGTCGTAACGGAAGAGCCGACCTTCCTCCCGCCGCGGGTCGTAGCCACCGAACAGAGGCACCACCACGAGGCCCTGGAAGGCCATCGGGAGGTTCTCGCGGATGAACTGAGCCAATCGGTTCGACTTGCCTTCGAGCGAGAGGCGTTCGCCTGTGATCTTCTCGTAGTGCTCCAGCTCCAAACGGAACACGCGAACCATCTCGACCGCTTGACCCGCAGCGCCCGAGATCGCTATCGCGGAAAGGTCGTCGGCCTCGAACACCTTCTCCATGCGGTCGTCGGCGATGGTGTAGCCCTCAGTCGCCCGACGATCCCCCGCCATGACGATCCCGCCCGGGAACTTCAGTCCGAGGACGGTCGTTCCATGCGTGATACCGATGTCAGCTTGCCCTTGGCCGCCCATCTGAGGCAGGGCTTCCGGGCGCGTGGCGCGGATGAAGTCGATGAAGCTGGGGTTGACCCCGAACTCGCCGGATCGGTCGCTCATTCCCCGCCCTTCTGGACGTAGCTCTTGATGAACTCTTCTGCGTTCTCTTCGAGCACTTCATCGATCTCGTCGAGTATGTCGTCCATCTCTCCCTTGAGCTCCTCGGTCTTGGAGGATGCCTGCTTCTGCGGGGCATCTCCCGCGCCTCCGGAGTCTCCGCCGTCCTTCTTCTGAACCCTCTTCTGCTCGGGCACCGCAACTCCTTCCGACAGGTACCGATTGTAAAGGGTCGGGCGCTAGCCCTGCAGGAGACGAACCAGGGCAGCTGGGTCGCTCGCTCGCTCCAGCAACTCTCCAACCTGATCGCGGGTCCCTTTGAGGGGTTCACGCATCGGCAAGCGCTGCAGCATCTCGTCCCCGGTGTCGATGATGAGTGAGTCCCAGGAGGCCGCAGCTATGGCCTCGGGGAACCGACCTATGACCGTGCCCCGGAAGTACGCCCTTGTGTCGTCCGGCGGATCGTTCGTTGCCTGCTTGACCTCAGCGTCAGTCACAAGCCGCTCCATCTGTCCGCCGTCCTCGAGGCGATAGTAGAGGCCCTTGTCCCGACGGATATCGTGATACTGCAGATCGATCATCTTCAGCTTGTGATCCCCCCAGCCCAGACCGTCTCGCTCGCGATAGCTCTGCATCAGGCAGTACTTCGCCACCCAGTCCAGCTGGGCGCGCAGCGTCAGGGGGTCATCCTCCAGTGCCGCTAGCGTTGCCTCCCAGCGTTCCAGGATGGCCATGTTCGCCGGGTCATCCTCGTACTCCTCTACCCACTTCTTCGCTCTCTGCAGGTACTCCCACTGGAGAGCGACGGCAGAGAGCATCCTTCCGTCCGCGAGCCGCACCTGTTTCTTGCACGCGACATCGCGGGACACATCGTGCAGCGCTTTGACCGGATTCTCGAGGCTGAGGTCCGGCAGGAAGTCGTCCTCGATCATCTTGAGAACGAGGGCTGTCGTGCCCACCTTCAGGAAGGTAGATACCTCGCTCATGTTCGCGTCGCCAACGATCACATGGAGGCGTCGGTACTTCGCCGGGTCAGCGTGCGGTTCGTCGCGGGTGTTGATGATCGGGCGCTTGAGGGTTGTCTCGAGTCCCACTTCCGCCTCGAAGAAGTCGGCGCGCTGGGTCAGCTGGAAAGTCCCATCGCCTTCCTTGTCCCAGTTACCTTCGGTGCCGAGCTTGCCGGCACCCGTGAACACCTGGCGCGACACGAAGAAGGGCGTCAGGTCTCGGACGATGTTCGCGAAGGGAGTCGTGCGCGACATCAGGTAGTTCTCGTGGGTGCCGTAGGAGTTGCCCTTGCCGTCGCTGTTGTTCTTGTAGATGGCCAGCCGTTGCCCGGGCGGCAGGAACTTCTCGGTCTCACGCAGCGAGGTCTCGAGTATCCGCTCCCCCGCCTTGTCGTGTATCACCAGGTCTCGAGCGTTCGAGCACTCCGGAGTCGAGTACTCGGGGTGGGCGTGGTCGACGTAGTAGCGCGCGCCGTTGGGAAGCGAGACGTTGGCCAGGCCGCTGTCTTCTTCAACGCGGTCTCTGGTCGCGGCCGGTTCGAACCCGCGTGCGTCCCGCATCGGGGACTCCTGCTCGTAGTCCCACCGGATCTTCCGAAGAGCTCCCGCGTAGGACCCGATCAGCAGCGATGAGGACATGACCGGATCGAAATCGGGCGTGCCGGGCGACGAGAGCCCGTACTCGGTTTCTATCCCCATCACCTGCTGGATGGCCAAAGCGATCCCCTACAGGTACTGCCCGGCGTTGACGCGCTCGACCTGACGGCCATCGCCTCCGCCTTCGCCCACCAGGGTTCGCACGTAGACGATGCGCTCGCCCTTCTTGCCGGATATGCGGGCCCAGTCGTCCGGGTTCGTGGTGTTCGGAAGGTCCTCGTTCTCTTGGAACTCGTCACGCGTGGCGCGGTGGAGGTCCTCGGCCTTGACGCCCTTGACCCCGTGCTTGAGGAAGCGCTTGATCGCTTCCTTCTTGGCACGGGAGACGATGTTCTCGATCATGGCCCCCGAGTTGAAGTCCTTGAAGTACAGGACCTCCTTGTCTCCCGAGGCGTACGTGACTTCCAAGAAGCGGTTCTCGTCGCTTTCCGCGAACATGGTCTCGGTCGTCTTCTGGATCATCTTCTTGAGCGACGCGTTGATGTCTCCGCCGGCCTTGTCGATCTCGTCAGGGTGGATCGGGACCTGTGCGGTCAGGTACTTCGCCATGATGCTCGCCGCCTGCTTCACTGTCGGCCGCTCGATCTTGATCTTCACGTCGAGCCGTCCGGGGCGCAGTATCGCCGGGTCGATCAGGTCCTCTCGGTTGGACGCCCCGATCACGACAACGTTGCGCAGGCTCTCGACACCGTCGATCTCCGCGAGGAGCTGCGGAACGATCGTTGACTCCACATCTGAAGATATGCCGGTCCCGCGGGTTCGGAAGAGCGACTCCATCTCGTCGAAAAACACGATGACAGGAAGACCCTCTTCGGACTTCTCCCGCGCGCGCTGGAAGATGACCCGGATCTGTCGTTCGGTCTCCCCCACGTACTTGTTCAGGAGTTCAGGTCCCTTGATGTTGAGGAAGTACGAATATGCGTCCTCGCGGCCGGTGCGCTCGTTGACCTGGTCTGCAAGCGACTTGGCAACCGCCTTGGCGATGAGGGTCTTGCCGCATCCAGGAGGTCCGTAGAGCAGAACGCCCTTCGGCGGGCGCAACTGGTGCTCTGCGAATAGCTCGGCGTAGAGGTAAGGGAGCTCGACAGCATCCCGGATCTGCTCGATCTGGTCCTCGAGCCCCCCGATGTCGTCGTAGGAAACATCAGGTATCTCCTCGAGAACCAACTCGTCAACCAGTTCCTTCGGAAGCTTCTCGAGCGCCACCCCCGACTTGGGATCGTAGAGGAGAGGGTCACCTGCCCGGATCTTCATGCCACGGAGTCCCGCGCCCAGCGTGGCCACCATCTCGTCGTCGCCGCGGCCCACGACGATCACGCGCTCGGCGTCAAGCGACTGCTTGACGGTGACAACGTCGCCCTGCTTGTCCTCGGGCAACACCTCGACCACGTTGAGGCCTTCGTTGAGTATCAGTTCGGCGCCCTGGCGAAGCTTCTTCGCGTCGATCTCAGGCGCGAGGTTCACACGCATCTTGCGTCCCGCGGTGACCACGTCGACGCTGCCGTCCTCGTTGGTGCCGAGGTAGACACCGAACGTTGCGGGCGGGCGGCTGAGCTTCTCCACCTCTTCGCGAAGGGACTCGATCTTGTCTCGCTCGACCGTGATAGCGGCGACGAGCTTCTCGTTCTGCGCCAGGGCTCGGGCCACTTGTGACCGACTTTCGCCCAGCTGTTCCTCGAGGATCGTGACCTGACGCGGGGCGTTCGAGAGGCGCCGGCGCAGAAGCGCCGCCTCTTCTTCGAGGAACCGGAGTTGGGTCTGCAGGTCGTGCACCTGCTTCTCGTAGTCCTCCAGTTTGCCTTCGTCGATGCCCATGCTCACTCCCCCGGCGATCTCTACGCCAAGTATAGGTTTCGGTCTTCCCTAGCCCTCGGCCGGCGCGCCTGCCGCGCCTGCCGAGCCTGCCGCCTCGGACGGTCGGATGGAGGTCCTTCGCCCGGTGATGATGAATCCGGTGTGCGCGACCATCCGGTGGTCGGGCCGTACGCTGCGCTTGGTGACGTGCCAAGAGCGAACCAACGCCTCCACGCTGAGGATCTGCTGGTAGCCGTGGGCCTCAAGGTCCAGCACGAATGTCTGCATCTGGCCGGTGGTGGGGACGTACCCCGCCACTATGCCTCCCGGGTCCAGGACCGCGTCCAGCGCGTCCAGTGTCTGCCACGGCTCGGGCATGTCCAGCACGACTCGGTCGAATCGCTCACCCGTGCCGGCGACGTCCTGCAGCTCCCCGGAGCGGAGATCGAGCCACGATGGAAGCCCGCCGAAGAAGCTGTCGATGTTGTCTCTCGCTTTGGCCTGGAACTCCTCGCGCATCTCATACGACACCACCGCCCCCTTGGGGCCGGTTGCGCGGCACAGGGCCATACAGAGGGAACCGGAGCCTGTCCCGGCCTCCAGAACCCTGGCTCCCGGGTAGACGTCGCCGTGCATCAGCATCAAGGCGACGTCCTTCGGGTAGATGACCTGCGCCCCTCGCGGCATCTTGAGAGCGAAATCGGCGAGGCGAGGACGGAAACACGAGAGCGGATGCCCGTTGCGCGAGACCACGACGATCCCCTCCGGGAACCCGATGATGTCGTCGTAGGCCACGACCCCACCATGGTGGTGGAAGGAGGCCCCCGCTCTGAGGGTCACCAGGAAGGTCCGCCCCTTCTCGTCGACGAGGAGGGCTCGTTCTCCCGTTTCGAAAGGGCCGGCCATGGACAACAGGCTACCGGCTCAGGCTCGCGTGGAACCGGCGAGACTAGGGCAGCGGATTGGTCCCGAGGGTGGCTGTCTTCGTTTCTGGTCCGCTACCCGTCTCGACGACCACGTCCACCTGATCTCCCGGTTGGTGCTCGTGTATCAGGTTGCCCAATTGGTCGGCGCTGGTGACCTTCGTGCCATCGAACTCCGTGATGACGTCTCCGGTATTGATGCCGGCCTCATCCGCGGGCCCGCCACTGGTCACCTCGACCACGTACGCGCCCTCCTTGACCGGCAGGTCGAACTGATACGCCAAGCTCGCGCTGACGGTCTGCGAGACAACCCCCATAAAGGCGACCGGTGCATTCGGGTTCTCGACCGCCCTCTGGATGGTCGGCTTGGCAGCGTCGATCGCGATCGAGAAGCCGATGTTCTCGGCCTGACCCGCACCCGCGGTGTTTATCCCCACCACTTCGCCTGCGAGATTCACTAGCGGTCCCCCCGAATTGCCGGGGTTGATGGCGGCATCGGTTTGTATGACATCCCTGTAGGTACGAGTGCCTCCGGGTGTGGAGCCCCCGGGTTGATAGTTGGGGTCCTGAGCTTGGATGACGCGGCCCATGGCCGAGACGATCCCGGTCGTAACCGTCGGACCCCCCTTGAGGGCAAGGGCGTAGCCCAGAGCGACGACCTGCTGGCCGAGTTCCAGCTGCGACGAGTTGCCCAGGGGAACCGTTGGTAGACCCTTGCCGTCGACCTTCAGAACTGCGAGATCTGCGGTCGAATCTCCGCCGATCACCCTTGCTTCGAAACGCCTACTGTCGGGAGCCGGCGTGACAACCGTGATCTTCTGGGCTCCCTCGACCACGTGGTAGTTCGTCACTATCACGCCGTCAGAGCGGATGATGAAACCGGTCCCGACCCCTTGGCCCGTCTGGGAGCCGAAAGCCGTCATAGTGAGCGTGTCGGTCGTGACGTTGACGACCGCCGGTCTCACGCGATCCACCACTTGCACGATCGGGTCGCGGGAGGGGTCCAGAGGAGGAAGGGTCGACCCCGAGAGTGCCGTAGCCTGGGGGCTTGATGCTGGCGGTGGACTCGACTTGGTACAGGCAGCTCCAAGGAGAGACAGAGCGAGCATGCTCGATAGGATCTTTGCGCTTAGGTTCTTCGTCATCACACGTGCCTTTCGTCCCTGATATTGAACACGGCCGTGTCGCATTCGACACCCGAGTTTCATGGGTTTTCTGTTGCGACTACCGGATCGACAATCTCGGCGGGACGTGGAAGCAGCCGAATCGCCGCTAGATGCGGCACATGCACGCCTGCGAACTCGGAGATGGGTCGAGCGTTCGCCTCCAGCAGCGCGGCAGCCAGGGGGGCTTCATGCGACACCACCAGGACGACGCCGCCGTCGTAAGCAGATGCCGCCTCCTCTGCCAACGCAAGGACACGGGCCCCAACACTTCGGAGGGGGTCTTCGGGACACAGCGAGCCCGGGTCATCGGCGTAGTTCGCGAAGACCTCGGGCGCTTCCTCCCGAAAGGCCAGCCACGACTTCCCCTGCCAACGGGTCCAGAACGACCATTCGAGCAACCGGTCATCCGTCCGGACGGCCAGGCCGTGGGGCGTGGCCAAGGCGATGGCCGTTTCCTGAGCACGTTCGAGCGGGCTCGCGTAGACCGCGACGACTCGGGCAGTGGCAAGCTTCTCGGCCAGGGCCTCCGCCGCGCTAGAGCCGTTGCGCGAGAGCTGGAATCCTGGAAGCCGCGCGTAGACGACGTTGTCCGGGTTTTCTACCTCTCCGTGTCTGATCCCGAGAACGGTGGTGGGCAAGGCTATCCGACCGGACCGATGAGCTTGCCGATGCCCACCAGCATCGCCGGTACCAGAAAGAGAGCGACAACGAACATGTATAGCCGCCTGTTGGTCTCGACCACCCAGTCGTCCAGTTTGATGATGCCGTTCACGATGGGCTTGTAGAAGAACCCCAGGTAGATCACGGTGATGAGCGCAACGGCGATCGCTTCCGCGAGGACGATCTGCACGGCCACAGGATGACCGGTGATCATCGCGGCCACCAACGTGTCCGCAAGCGTCGTGATGTTCGCACCGGCGATATAAGGGATGGCCTCGCGGCGCTTGACGTACCCCTTGGCCGCTAGGGGCACCAGGACCGTAAGAGCAACCGACACGGATAGCGTCAACAGGGCGGCGAGACAGCCCAACCCGAACATCGGCCACGGCTTCTTCATCCAGAGGTGCTTGGAGCCCGCGTGGCGCTCCGGGTCGATCTCAGGCAAGACCCGATCCAGCAGCTTGAACGAAATGAGGATGACAGCCAGCCCGATCGGGAAGAGGAGAGGAGCGGGCGTCCATCTCGAGATGAAGTCGACGATAGGACCCCAGACCGCCTTGATGATGCTGGTCAACTCACTGGAGGCCTGCCAATGGATGTTCTTCAGCAGTCCTTCCCGCAAGATGAGATAGCCGAGCATCATCCCTGGGATGTAGACGATGGCCGTCATCGACAGAGCAAGGACTCCCATGCCGATCGTTCTCTGTCGGTCCTTGTTCCGGACGGAGTAGAGGAACCCCACGAGAAGAACGATGAAGGACGCACCCAGGCGCGACCCCGACAGCATCGTGAAGGTCTGGAGGGGCGTGAGCACGCCCTCTGAGAAGAACGTAAGGGCCACGGCCGCCACGGGGGAACCCGACAGAACGATGTAGGCCCCGAACCATCCGAACCCCAGGGTCATCACCGCGTTGTCGATCAGCCCCGTCTGCTTGAGCCGAGCACCGATCGGGGCTGCGCTCGCCTTCATCAGCTGGATGGCCAGGATGAACAGGAATATCGCGGCAACGAAGTGCAAGATCTTGGATGCCGTGGCCTTCCACCCATGGGGCCGGGGAGGCTGATGAGCGCGCCCGGCGTCGAGCGGGGTCAGCTTGATATCGGTGGTGGGCCCGATCTCCCCGGTACCTGCGGGGTCCTCTACCTCACCACCGGTTCGATCTTCGCTCACGACAACTCCAGGTTGAGCAGGGGTTCGAGGAAGGATACCCATCGACCCCTGGGGCAGCAATGGGACAGCCTCCCATGGGTGCCTCTCGAAGCCCGCTTCCCTTCGGCCGCGTTTGAGGTCTATCATGGGCCCGCAGAAAGTCGGAGGGGCAAGGAGGTTCGGATGCAGAAGCGTCGCGCGTTCGCGATAGCAGCACTTCTTTTGTCACTGTCGCTGGTGGCTGCGGCTTGTTCCAAGTCCACCACTCCCGACACAACCAGCTCAGCGGGTGCCTCCGCCGGAGGCAACGACCTGCTCGCGAAGATCCAGCAGGACGGAGTCATCGTGATCTCCACGGACCCCGCGTATCCGCCACAGTCTTCACTGAACCCCAAGACCGGCAAGTACGAGGGCTTCGACATCGATGTTGCCGAGGAGATCGGGAAGCGTCTCGGCGTCACGGTCGAATGGAAGGAACCTCCGTGGGATGTGCTCACGGCGGGCCACTGGAATGACCGGTGGGACATGAGCGTCGGCTCGATGGCGGCTCTCCCCGTGCGGGCCGAAGTCATGTATTTCACGGAGCCCTACTACTACGTCCCTGCGGTTGCAGTCGTCCACGAGGACAACACCACCATCAACGATGTGACCACAGATCTTGACGGCAAGGCGATCGGGGTCTGCAGCGCTTGCACCTACGACCTCTTCCTCCAGCAGACGTTGGTCATCACCGGCGAGGACATCCAATTCGTGGTCGACAACCCGGACATCAGGGGATACGACACCGACTCAACCGCTCTCCAGGATCTGTCGCTGGGCGACGGCGACAGGCTGGACGCCGTCATCACCTCCGGCACCACGGCGCAATCCGCGATCGACAAGGGCAAGCCGCTCCGTATCGTCGGCCCCATCTTCGCGGAGGCCAATTCCGTCGCCTTCGACAAGAGTTCCTCTTTGGACGGCCAGAGTCTCGTCGCCGCAGTGGACAAGATCGTCCAGGAAATGCGCGCCGACGGAACGCTTTCTGAACTTTCCCTGAAGTGGTTCGAGGTCGACCTCTCCGAACCGCCGGTCTAGTCGCTTGAGCAACACGAGCTCGGAGCCGGAGGGCACTTCCCCTCCGGCTCTCAGCGCTCGTCAGCGCATCGAGCAGGCCTCACTCAGGGTGCCCTTCACGCTGAAGGTGGCCATCGTGTGGCTCGCGATCTTCGTCGTCTTGGCGCTGATGTTCGCATTCTCACAGTTCGACACAGCGTGGATGAAGGACAACTGGTCATTCATCCTTGGCGGCATCTGGGTGACCATCTTCATCGCGGCGTGCTCCATATCCCTGGCGACGGTTCTGGCTCTCCTGGGGGCGCTGGGCCGGATCTCCAAGAATCCGGTTGCCTACGGGGTCTCGGGCTTCTACACATCCTTCTTCCGTGGCACGCCCTTGATCGTGCAGATGTTCCTCATCTACCTCGCCTTGCCCCAGATGGTTCAAGAGTCATCCCAGGGCGTCAGGGACTTCTTCACGCTCGAACCTGTGGAAGCGGGCATCATCGCCCTCGGTCTCAACTACGGCGCGTACATGACCGAGATCTTCCGGGCAGGGATCCAATCCGTTTCACACGGCCAGCGGGAGGCGGCCGAGGCTTTGGGGATGACGTACAGGCAGACCATGAAACGGGTAGTACTCCCCCAGGCCGCCAGGGTCATCATCCCGCCCACGGGGAACGAATTCATCGCGATGTTGAAGGACACTGCCCTGGTGAGCTTCCTCGGTTCCTCGTTCGCGATGATGGAGATCTTCAGGCGGGCGCAGCTGATGGGCAAGGTGGACTTCCGCAACATGGAGGCACTCATCCTGGCAGCCGGCATGTATTGGATGCTCACCGCGATCTTCACGTTCTTCCAAGGGAAGCTCGAGGCACGGGTGGGCAAGGGCTATGTGAGAGCCGGCGGCGGAACAACCAAGGCAGCGCCCGGCCATGCCGCCAGAGGCACGGCGATAGTGACGGGCGCCGGCGGCACTCAGGGTCACGGAGGGGCGAGCGGATACCCGATGGAGATCGACGTTCCCGAAGGGGGCGACCATTGAGCGGAGCGGTCGTGAAGATCGAGAACGTGCACAAGTCGTTCGGCCACCTGGAGGTACTCAAGGGGATCGACATCTCCGTGCAGCAACGGGAAGTGATCGTCATCTTCGGAAGGTCGGGATCCGGCAAGTCCACGCTTCTCAGGTGCGTCAACTTCCTCGAAGACCTCACGTCGGGAACCATCGAAGTCGATGGCATACGGGTCTCTGCCGCCAAACACAGTACCCGTGCTCGCAAGGAGCACATCCGCGAGCTCCGGACGCGGGCCGGCATGGTGTTCCAAGATTTCAATCTCTTCCCTCACATGACAACCCTCCACAACGTCATGGAGGGCCCTGTCACCGTGAAGCACCTCAGCAAGGAGGACGCAGAACCGGTGGCGCGTGCTCAACTCGAGAAGGTGGGCCTCGCGGACAAGGCCGATGCCTATCCGATCCATCTATCGGGCGGCCAGAAGCAGCGTGTAGCTATCGCCCGAGCCCTGGCGATGGAGCCAACGGTGATGCTCTTCGACGAACCGACCTCCGCCCTGGACCCCGAGCTGATCGGGGAGGTCCTCCAGGTCATGAAGGACCTCGCTCAGTCCGGGATGACGATGCTGGTCGTTACCCATGAGATGGGGTTCGCTCGAGAAGTTGCCGATCGCATGATGTTCTTCCACGAAGGTGTGATCCTGGAAGAGGGTCCGCCCGAGGAGATCATCGGCAACGCGAAGAACGAACAGACCCGCAAGTTCCTGTCCGCGGTCCTCTAAGGGATCTGCGCGGCAACCTCCGGACGCGGAAGCAACCCAGCATCCTCGACGACCCGAACTATCCCCTCTTCGAAGTTGATGCCCATGAGGTGGACCCCTGCGACTCCGGGCATCTCCTTCAGTTCCAGGACCATGTCCGTGCAGAGCTTCACCGCCTCGTCGGCCTGCTTCTCCTTCGGAGTGCCGTCGAGCCTTCTCAGTATCTCCGCGGGGATGTCCGTTCCGGGCACGTTCTCGGCCATGTAGTGCGCGGCACGCGCGGACTTCGGGACGCAGATGCCTCCCAGGATGTACGCCCTCTCGTTCAGTCCCATGTCAACGACGACCTTCATGAACTCGCGCATACGGCCCATGTTGAAGATCATCTGCGTCTGGAAGAACTCCGCCCCGGCGTCCACCTTCTTCCCGAGGCGGATGGGGCGATAGTCGAGCGGCGGAGCGAACGGGTTCTCGACCGCCCCCAGGAAGAAGCTCGGAGGCCCGGTCAGCTTCCGTCCCGAAAGATATGTCCCATCATCACGCATGATGCGCGCGATACGCAGTAGATGCAGCGAATCGAGGTCGTATGTCGAGTTGGTCTCGGGGTGATCACCCGCCGACACGTCGTCGCCGGTGAGTGCGAGTACGTTGCGGGCCCCCAAGGCGCATGCGCCGAGGATATCGGCCTGCAGGGCAAGTCGGTTGCGATCGCGGCAGACGAACTGCACGACCGGATCGAACCCCGCATCCACCAGGAAGTGCGCCGCCGCAACTTGCGAGATATGTGCGTGCGCCGCGCTGTTGTCGGTGCAGTTGACGGCGTCGACGTGACCCCGCAACCCCTCCGCCATATCTAGGACCGATCGAGGATCGGCCGAATCTGTGGTGGCCAGTTCCGCCGTAACCGCGAACGCGCCGGAGCTCAGGATCGCCTCTAGGCGGCTTCGGGGCTGATCCATCGGGCTAGCTTACTTCTCCGAGGCGTGCCCGTTCGACGCCCAAGCGGGCGGCGTTTCCTTGTCGCGACCTGAGAACAGGTTCTCGTAGGAGCCGGTGTCCTTCAGTCGCCAGTCGACAGGGGGGTTGATGTGCTCCATGTGATCCTGCCACAGCGGGATCTTGCGAGAGCGTTTCCACGCCAACGTCCAGATGCACGGGGAGTCGGGCAGGACCTCGCAATTCCCGTTCTGAAGGACTCCCCCACAAGGACCGTTGCGCAGGTTCTTGGGACATCGCATCGGGCAGGTCATTCCCGTCGAATGGAGGATGCACTGCCCGCACATCCGGCAATCGAAGACGGCTTCCTTGGAGATCTTCTCGATTAGGAACAGCGGCTTCCAGAAGGCCTTCGGTTTGGCCGGCTGCCGGATCTCTTTGGTCTTGACTGACACGGGCTGCTCCTCCGCTGGCTACGCTACCGATCATCCCAAAACCCGAGTTATCTCATACAGATTGTCTCGTATGGCCGTTTGACTGACAAGTCCATCAGTGCCCCCGCTCGGGTCGCCTCCTAGGCCCGTCTTGTCTATTTGTCCCGGCGGTGAGATGACGTGTGGCCCTAATTGCCACACCGCCAGTCGTCTATTGATAGGGGATGTCCGAGGGTGTTCTCCCCAAGTCCACCGGGGCTGCGCTCGTCCTCGGGGGCGGCGTCGCCGGTATCCAGAGCTCACTCGACCTGGCCGAGGGCGGGTACAAGGTCTATCTGGTCGAGAAACAGCCGGCTCTGGGTGGCCACATGGCGCAGCTCGACAAGACCTTCCCCACCAACGACTGCGCGATGTGCACGCTGGCACCGAAGCTGGTCGAGGCCGGACGCCACCTCAACATCGAGATCATCACCAACGCCGAGCTGACCGGCCTCGAAGGTGAACCGGGCAACTTCACGGCCAAGGTCTTCCGCCGCGCCCGCTACGTCGACCCCGCCAAGTGCACGAGTTGCGGGGAGTGTGCAACCGTGTGTCCGGTCGTCGTGCCCGACGCCTACAACGAGGAGATGCGGGGTCGCAAGGCGACCTACAAGCTCTACCCGCAGGCCATCCCCAACACATATGCGGTGACCAAGAAGGGTCAGTCGCCGTGCAAACTTGCCTGCGCCGCCGCGACCTCCGCCCAGGGCTACCTTGCGCTGGTCGCCGAGGAGCGATTCGGGGAAGCCTTCACGGTCGCCGTCGAGCCCAACCCGTTCATCTCGACCTGCGGTCGCGTCTGCACCGCGCGCTGCGAAGATGACTGCTCCCGCGGCGACGTCGAAGCTCCGATCGCGATCCGTTCCATCAAGCGCTTCATCGCCGACTGGGCGAATGAGAGCCTTCCGCCGACCGAGGAGGCCGCGGTCAAGTTCGACGAGAAGATCGCGATCATCGGTGCCGGCCCCTCGGGTCTGACCACCGCCCGCGACCTTGCCCTGCTGGGTTACCAGACGACGGTCTTCGAAGCCAAGTCCGAGGCCGGCGGCATGCTGCGTTTCGGGATCCCCGAGTACCGACTGCCCAAGGCGGCGCTGCAGCAGGACATCGACCGTGTGCTGGCGCTGGGTGTCGAACTCAAGCTCAACCATGCGGCCGGCAAGGACTTCACCGTCGATTCGCTGTTCGCCGACGGCTACAAGGCCGTCTATCTGGGCGTCGGTCTGCAGAGCGGCCGCCCGCTGCCGATCCCTGGCAACGACGCCAAGGGTGTTTTCACCGCCGTGGACCTGCTGCGGGACACGACCCTCGACGAGCCGATCGCGATGGGAAAGAAGGTCGTCGTGATCGGCGGCGGCGATGTCGCCTTCGATGCCGGTCGTACCGCGCTGCGTCTCGGCGCCGACGACGTCACTCTGGTCTGCATCGAAGATGACGAGTCCGTCCCCGGCTCCCAGGACGAGATCGAGGAGGGCGCAGACGAGGGCCTCACCCTCATCACCTCCCGCATGCCGACGGCGGTCAAGACCGACGCCGACGGTCGCGTCTGCGGCATCGAGTTCAGCGCTTGCACTCTGGGTGAGGCCAACGAGCGCGGCTGGCGCGCGCCTGTGCCGGTTGAGAACAGCTTGAGCCAGCTGGACTGCGACACGGTCGTGTTCGCTACCGGCCAAGGCCTGGTCGACGACTTCGCCCAGGGCCTCGAGGGCGTAGAGATCGAGCGCAACCAGATCGTCTTCGACGAAGAGACCCATGCGACCGG
>Ga0315287_10000909_pt1 | contig 26457 bp, 25 predicted proteins | sample YL17G11_0_MG_FD_205037 | JGI IMG/M metagenome (GOLD analysis project Ga0315287, IMG submission 205037) | Sediment microbial communities from Yellowstone Lake, YNP, Wyoming, USA - YL17G11_0 | ecosystem: Environmental > Aquatic > Freshwater > Lake > Sediment | place: USA: Wyoming | collected... | reverse complement strand
CAGCAGCAGTCTCAAAATCATTTCACCCGTGCTAGGCAATTGGTACTCCTCCCACGCCGAATATGCGGCAAGCGGCGCACTAAGTAATTCACGCTGGAAGACTTGTATAAAGTCCCCCTCACCCCAACCCTCTCCCGCCCACGGGGGGAGAGGGAGAAGAAAGTGCAAATTCGTTAGCATGAATTGCTTAGAGACTAATCGTGAGCGCCTCTTCACCGCAATCCGGGAACTTGTGGCAGTTTATGCATTCCGACCAAATCTTCTGAGGCAGCGTGGCCTTGTCCACCCGCGTGAACCCCAGTTTCTCGAAAAACTCCGGAACGTAAGTGAGCGCGAAGACCCTGGGAATGCCCAGATGGCGCGCCTCGCTCAGGCACGCCTCCACCAAGACCGTGCCGAGCTGATGTCCTTGAGCGGATTCGTCGACGGCCAGCGACTTGACCTCCGCCAGATCGCTCCACGTGATGTGCAGCGCGCAGCAGCCGATGATCCTGTCGCGTTCCTCGATCACGAAGAAATCTCGAATGTTCTCGTAGATCGCGTTGAGAGAACGCGGCAGCATCTCGTCCTTGCTCGCGAAGTAATTCACCAGCTTCTGCACAGCCGGCACATCAGGTATTCTGGCCTTGCGAATCATCCCGAAGTCCCCTCACTTCCTTCATCAGCTCATCCACGAGGTCCTTCTCGCCGACCTTCCGAAGCATGTTTCCGCCCGCGAAAATAACACCCACGCCCGCGCCGCCCGCGAGTCCGACGTCCGCGAGAGACGCTTCGCCGGGTCCGTTTACGATGCAGCCCATTACGGCAATCGTGATCGGCCTCGCCGGCGGAGTCTCGTCCAACCGACGTTTGACCTCCTCGGCGATGGCGGCCAGGTCGATCTCACAGCGCCCGCATGTGGGGCAGGAAATCAGCGTATAGGGCTTGCGCCACAACCCCAGCGAGTTGAGGATCTCCCGGCCGACGCGCACTTCCTCGACCGGATCGCCCGTCAACGAAACGCGAATGGTGTCTCCGATGCCCCTCGCCAGAAGCGCGCCGATGCCGATGGAGCTTCGGATGGTCCCCTCCCAGGCCAGGCCGGCTTCGGTTACCCCCAGGTGAAGCGGGTAATCGCATCGCTCGCCTGCAAGTTCGTAGGCCCTGATCATCGTGGGCACATCGAAAGCCTTGAGCGAGAGGACGATATCCTCAAAGCCGAGCTTTTCGAGCACGCGGACTTCGTCGAGCGCACTTTCGACCAGCGTTTCCGCCGACGGCATTCCATATCGGGCCCTGTCTATCGAACCGGCGTTGACCCCGATTCTTATGGATACGCCGCGTTCTTTTGCCGCCCGTGCCACAGTCCGAACATTCTCATCCGACCCGATGTTGCCGGGGTTGATTCTGAGTTTGTCCGCGCCGCATTCGAGACTGGCGAGCGCCAGGTGGTAATCGAAGTGGATATCGGCGACCAATGGAATGCCGATCGCGGCCTTGATCTCTCTTATGGCCTCGGCGGCGGCGCGATTCGGAACGGCCACTCGTACGATATCACAGCCCGCATTCTCAAGGCGCCTGATCTGGGCGATTGTGGCGTCCACGTCGGCCGCGCGGGTGTTTGTCATCGACTGCACGGAGACCGGAGCGTCTCCGCCGATCTCGACACTGCCCACTCGCACTTTGCGCGTGGGTCTTCGCGGTATGCTGCTTTCGGTCATCTCAGGCAATTCAGCCACCAATCCAGAACGCTTACTGGGGAACCTGTCCCCCTATGATCTTGGAGATATCCGAGGACATAATCGCCACGAAGAGCACCACAAGGATTACGAGCCCGACCATGTTGATCCATCCCATCTGTTCCGCCGTGAGCCTTTTTCGACGCAGCCGCTCGATCAGCAGCAGCACCAGATGTCCACCGTCCACGATCGGTATGGGAACCAGGTTGATGAATGCCAGGCTCATGCTCAACGCGCCGAGCAGAAAGATGACCGAACGGAGCCCGCGCGCGACCGAAACGCTAGTCATCTTTGTGATCATGAGAGGGCCGCCGATGTCCTTCTTGGGATTGAGGTGGCGAAGGGCCGCGATGAACACCAGTGGAACCTGCAGGCCGGTGACAATCGACGTACCCACGCTTACATCTTCCAGTTTGCTTTCGAGCTGGAACCCCAGGCGCCCCCTGGAGACGTAGTAGCCATAAGTGTAGGGCTTGCCGCTGATTGGTCTCAGAGTGACGGGAATGCTCTTCTCAGCTCCATCTCTATTAACCACGAAGACTGCCTTGTCGCCTTGACTCATTTTCAGAGCGTTCGTGAATTGTTCGCCGGTTCTGACTTCCTGGCCATTGACGGAGAGCAACACGTCGGTATACTTGAACGGGGAGGAGGTATTCGTGCCTACATTGGGCAGCCATTGTGGTGTCCATCGCACGCCGCCGACGCTCACCCAGGTAATCGAAGGCGCCGCGTCGGCCTGTACCGTCTGGCCGCTGCGTCTGACGACGATATGCGCCGTTCTGGGCCCCGCAACTTCTATTGCCTTCAGCATCTCCGGCCCGGAATCGATGCGATTGCCGTTGATCGAAACCAGCCGGTCATCCGGCAGCAGCCCCGCCTTGGCCGCCGGAGTCTCATCATACAGATATCCGATCACCCCGACACTGTCATTCGCGAATGTCCAATCGGCGCCAAGGTAGGAGACGGACCATTTCGGAGTGGCTGCAACCCTTATGTCTCTTCCATCACGGTGGACAAGCAGCTTAAGACGGCGGCCAGGATTCTTGCTCAGAGTATCCACGAGCTGCCTCCCGTCCACAATCTTGATGCCGTCCACTTCGGTTATCGTGTCACCGGCGCGCAGACCGACCCGGTGAGCCTCGGTCTGTGGGGACACCTCCGCGATCCTGTTGGTGGTTTCCCGGCCCTCATAGCCCCAGAATAAGCCGAGCATGATGAATACGACAACGCCCAGCAGCAGGCTCGCGAACGGACCGGCGAAAATGACCAGCGCACGCCTGGCAATGGACTGAGCCTGGAATCCGTCGGCGACATCCTCCTGGCCTTGCTCCATCCCCGCCAATCTCACGAACCCGCCCAACGGCAGCGCGCGAACGGTGTATTCAGTGTCTCCGCGCTTGAAGAGCCGCCTGATTCGCGGGCCGAACCCGAAGGCAAACTCCTCGACGCGTATCCCGACTGCCCGTGCGGCCAGATAATGCCCGAGTTCGTGAAACATCACGAGGACTGTAAATATAAGCACAAGCGCTATAGCTGTCTCAATGTATGGAACGATCAAATGTTATCTCCTGTCAGCGTAAGCCATCGCCATCTCGCGGGCTTCGGCATCTACGGCATAAATCTCTTCCAGAGTTGGATCAGGCCTCGAAGAGTGGCTCTCCATGGTCTTGCGGACTATTCTCGGGATATCGAGAAAGCCAATCCGCCCCTTCAGGAACAGGTCCACCGCGACCTCGTCGGCGGCGTTCATCACGACCGCGAGAGTGCCTCCGACCCTGGCTGCTTCCAGGGCAAGCGCAAGGCACTCGAACCTGTCCATATCGACATCTTCGAATACGAGTGGACCGGTCTCCAAAATGTCCAGCCTCGGTAAGTGGGTATCCACCCGCCTGGGGTAGAGCAGCGAATACTGGATCGGCAGCCGCATGTCCGGCAGACCCATCTGCGCGATAACCGAACCGTCACAGAACCTCACCATCGAGTGAACGATACTTGTGGGATGTATCACGACCTGGATTCTGTCCGCCTCGACTCCGAACAGCCATTTGGCCTCGATAATCTCCAGGCCCTTATTCATAAGAGTCGCGGAATCGACAGTGACTTTCCTTCCCATCTTCCACGTCGGGTGGGACAGCGCCTGCTCGACGGTGACCTCGGCAAGCTCGGATTTTGTCTTGTTCCGAAAAGCTCCTCCCGACGCAGTCAGGTAGATTTTCTCGATGTCGCGCCGATTTTCGCCATTCAGGCACTGGAAAATCGCCGAATGCTCGCTGTCTATCGGCAGGATAGACGCTTGCCTGCGATTTGCCGCCTCCATCACGAGATGCCCGGCCGCGACAAGGACTTCCTTACTGGACAACGCCACACTCTTGCCGGCCTCGATTGCCCGAAGGGTGGGGGACAGGCCCGGAGTCCCCGCCACCGACACTACTATTCTATCAGCTTCCGGGTATTCGGCAAGCTCCACAAAGCCCGCCGCGCCGGAGGTAACCTCAATACCATGTCCCGACAGGTCTTCGCGGACTCGGGAATACAGCGACTCATCGCCGATGCAAACAATGCCGGGCCTGAACTCGCGCGCCTGCTTGATGAGCAGATCGGCGTTTCTTTGAGCGCCCAGGCCCACCACCCGAACTATCTCAGGCCCCAGCCGTCGGACGACATCGAGCACCTGCGCGCCGATCGACCCCGTGGAGCCCAATATCGAAATCTTGACAGGAGCAATATCCATTTTAGCGGCCAATTATTGATTTTCCTGTTCCAGAACAGTCCCGAACTTGCGGCTGCGTTTCTGGTAGACGGCGATGGCGGCCACCAGATCATCTTTGCCGAAATCGGGCCAAAGAGTATCCGTCACGAAAAGCTCGGAATACGCCGTCTCCCACATCAGGAAGTTGCTCACCCGCATCTCGCCCGCGGTCCTGATGAGCAAATCCGGGTCGGGAAGCTCCGGGTGATACATAAGCCCCGAAAGGAGTTTCTCGTCTATATCCTCCGGGCGGATTTTCCCCTCGGCAGCCATACTCGCGGCCTGCCTGGCGGCGTCGATGATCTCGTTCCTGCCGCCATAGTTGACCGCGATATTCAGCACAATCCTGTCGTTGTGCTTTGTTGCCTCATAGTCTTCGTTGAACTGGTCCTGGAGGGCCTGTGGAAGTTCGTGAAATCGCCCGCTGGTGATGATCCTGACCCCCTCCTTCTTCATATATTCCAGTTCGGCTTTGGCGGCAAACCTGATCAGCTTCATCAGGCCCGAAACCTCGGCTTGGGGTCTGCGCCAGTTTTCGGACGAGAACGCATACGCGGTGATCACCTTGACTTTCAGGTCCGCCGCGGCTATCACGAAGTTCTTCAGAGCTTTGTAGCCTCTTCTGTGCCCCTCGAGGCGCGGCAGTCCCTTTTGCCGGGCCCATCGGCCATTTCCGTCCATGATGACCGCTATGTGCTGTGGAATCCTTTCCGGATCCAATTCTACTTGATGCTTTGTATTCATGCCTGACTCCGAATGCCCCGGCAACCTACTACAAAGCCCCCTGCCGAAACAGGGGGCCGATTCTCCGTGCAATACCAGGTGATCCTAGACCTCTTTCAGCTCGGTTTCCTTCGTGGCCGTCAGCTTATCCACCTCGGCAATGTGTTTATCCGTGAGCTTCTGAACCTCGTTCTCCGCGCGCTTCAGATCGTCCTCGGAAATCTCCGAGTTCTTCTCCTGAGCCTTAAGATGCTCATTGGCGTCACGCCGGACGTTGCGCACGGCCACTTTGTGCTCCTCGGCCTTCTTGTGAAGCTGCTTGATGAGTTCCTTGCGGCGCTCCTCGGTCAAATACGGGATATTCAGGCGGATCACATTGCCATCGCTCTGCGGCACCAGTCCCAGATCAGAGCTCTGGATAGCCTTGACGATCGGCTCCAGCACGTTCCGGTCCCACGGCGAAATCAACAATTGCCTGGGCTCCGGCGCGGAGATCCCAGCCACCTGATTGATCGGAGTGGGAGTGCCATAGTAGTCCACCTTGATCCCCTCGAGAATCAACGTATTCGCCCGCCCGGTCCGTAGCGTGGCGTAGTCGTGCTGCGCGACCTCCACAGCCTTCTTCATCCGTCTCTCGGCGTCCTCGATAGTCTGATTGCTCAAGAGTCCTTCCCCCTTACAAGTGTGCCGATCTTCTCACCACACGCGGCGCGCATAATGTTGCCGCGCTCGTTCATGCCAAACACTACTATAGGTAAGTTGTTCTCCATACACAGAGTAACCGCGGTCAGGTCCATAATGCCCAGGTTTCGGCTGATGGCATCCATATATGTAATCTCGTCGAACTTCACCGCATCCGGATCTTTGAGCGGATCGCTGGTGTAGACCCCATCCACGTTGGTTGCCTTCAGCACCACGTCCGCCTTGATCTCAAGCGCCCTAAGCGACGCGGCGGTGTCCGTGGTGAAGTAAGGATTGCCGGTCCCGGCGGCCAGGATGACTACCCGGCCCTTCTCAAGGTGACGTATTGCCCGTCTTCTTATGAACGGCTCCGCGACCTCGGACATGTTTATCGCCGTCTGCACGCGAGTAAACACACCGATCTTCTCCAACGCGTCCTGCAGCGCAAGCGAATTGATGACCGTGCCCAGCATACCCATGTAGTCAGCCGTGGCACGGTCCATGCCCTTGTTCGATGCCGCCTGGCCCCGGATGATGTTCCCGGCCCCGATCACAACAGCGATGTCGATGCCGGCCTCGCGAGTGTTCTTGATGTCCTCCGCGATCATCTCGACGGTGTCAGGGCAGATGCCGAACTTCTGAGCGCCGGCAAACGCCTTTCCCGACAGTTTCAGCAGCACTCTCTTCCACTTGCGTGGAGTATGCGAGTCAGTCTTCGACAACGGATGTTTCTCCAACCCGGTATCTCACATATCCGCCGACAGCCGGACTCTCTCCGGTCTTGGCGGCAGTCGATTTGATCAGGTCACCGATCGTCTGGTCCTCGTCCTTGATGAACGTCTGTTCCAGCAGGCACGCGCGGGAGTAGAACTCCTTCATGCGGCCATCCACGATGCGGTCGATGATGTTCTCGGGCTTGCCTTCCTTGATGGCCCACTGGCGATGAACATCGCGCTCCTTTTCGATCACATCCGCCGAGATATCCTCGCGGCGCAGGTAATCCGGATTGCTCCAGGATATGTGCATGGCGATGTCCTTGGCGAGGTTCTTCCCGTCGTCGGACAGGCTCATGCCGGTCAGTTCCACCATCACGGCGATTTGATCGCCGGTATGCACGTAAGAACCCACGATGCCCTCGGTGGCAATGCGGTCGAAGCGGCTGATAGCCATCTTCTCGCCGATCTTGCCCATCAGTTCGGTGAATCGATCTCGCACGGTGGGTCCACCAGGGTAAGGCTGCGCCATCAGTTCATCGACATTCGAGCAGCAGCCGGTCTCGGCGACATGCCTGGCCAGGTTCCTGGCCAGTTGGACGAAGTCATCGGTCTTGGCGACAAACGAAGTCTCGCAGTTCGCTTCGAGCAGCGCGCCGACGTTCATGTCCGGCGCTATAAAGCAGGCGATCAGACCTTCGGAGGCGCTCTTCGACTCGCGCTTGGCCGCAACGGCGACCCCCTTCTGTCTGAGGAGAGTAACGGCCTTCTCGTAGTCTCCGTTAGTCTCCGTGAGGGCCTTCTTGCAGTCCATCATGCCGGCGCCGGTCTGTTCCCTGAGTTTCTTAACCATTTCGGCGGTAATTGCCATATAAACACTCCCCCTTATCGTCACGCGCAAAGGCGATTTATGTCTTGTTACTCTTGGGCGACGGACTCCTCACTGACGACCGGCTCTTCGGCATCGGTGAAGACGCCTTCGTCCTTCGCGGCTTCGACATCCTCGTCGGTCCCTTCGCCTTCCAGCGCACCATCGGTCTCCACGGCTTCCTCAACTTCCTCTTCGACGACCGGCAAGGGCCTGATCTCGAGAATAGCCTCGGCGAGCTTGCCGGAGATGAGCTTGATAGCCCGTATGGCGTCGTCGTTGCCAGGGATGACATAGTCGATTTCATCCGGGTCGCAGTTGGTGTCAACGATCGCGACCACGGGGATTTCGAGTTTTCTGGCTTCCAGCAGCGCGATACGCTCTTTCTTGAGGTCGACGATGTAGACGACTCCGGGCAGCTTGGGCATGTTCTTGATGCCGCCGAGCACGTTCTCCAACTTAGCGGCCTGTTCGCGCAGTTTCGCGGCTTCTTTCTTGGTCAACTGCTCGAAAACGCCTTCGGCTTCCATCTTCTCGAGTTCGCGCAAGCGGGTGATTCGGGTCTGAATTGTGCGATAGTTGGTGAGCATTCCACCGAGCCAGCGCTGGGTGACCCAGTACATTCCGCACTGCTTCGCGGAAGTCTCGACCGCATCCTGAGCCTGCTTCTTCGTTCCCACGAAGAGCACTTCCTCGCCCTCGGCGACTTTGTCCTGGATGAACTTCCTGGCGTCTTCGAAGAGCTTGAGGGTCTGATGGAGATCGATAATGTAGATTCCGTTGCGGCCCCCATAGATGTATCTCTTCATCTTGGGGTTCCAGCGATGGGTGCGATGTCCGAAGTGAACGCCCGCTTCCAGCAGTTCCTTCATTGTGATTGATGGCAAGACTGTGTCCTCCTGTCGGTTAGTGTCTTCCCGCCCCGTCATCCTCCGGCGGAGTCTCGGTCATAGGACCGGACCACCGACGCCGCGAGTCAGAGGCGGTGTGTTTTGCCAAACGCAGAAATGATACCACAGCAAGGGCGGTTTCGTCAACGAAAATCGGAACGTTGGAAAGCAAGCTCTTGACCTGGACGAGGAAATCTGCTATTATACCTTACGTTGGACCGAAGAAGTTCTGTTGCGAAGAGTTTTGATCGAGGTGGATTGACATAATGACCATTTTCTGGAAGAACCTATTTACGATCTTGCAGGTCCTCAGCGCACTCATGCTCATCGGCATTGTCATGTCTCAGGCGACTAAGAGCGAAGGACTCCAGGGTACCATCGGTGGGAAGAGTGAGTCCATGTTCCAGGGCAAGCCTGGGTTTGAGGAACGACTTTCGGAGATCACGAAGTGGTCCGCGATCACGTTTATGGTCCTGAGCGCGATTCTCACTTACGTAGTCAAGTAAAGGCTATTGCACAAGTTTCCTGGTAATCGAAAACGCCCGAGAGCCTGTCAGGTTCCCGGGCGTTCGTGCGAGTCCGGTATATCAGGCGGCGCGCCTGACCTGTTGCTCGGAGGTGAGGTAAGGGCAATCCGTGCATTCACTTCTGCGGCACTCAACGCACTCGCCATGCGCGGGCTCCTTGGCCGTTGCAACGAGATAGTAATAGAGAGACACACTACCCATAATCCAGGCTATTAGCATGGCTGCGATCCACATGTCAGCGCACACCTCCGGAATAGATAATCGGCGCAATTGGCGGCGTTCCTCAGTGTACATTAAGGGATGAACGCATTTCCTTACACTCAAGCTGCATTTTGCTCTTGCATCGGCGGCGTATCCCAAGTATAATACGTCTATATTCGCGGCTGCTGAGCTTGCCGCAGCCGCAACGTCGTAAAGGAGAAGAGTATATGCAGAGAAGGCAATTTGTGCTTACGCAGAATGAGATCCCGACTGAGTGGTACAATGTCGCCGCGGACTTAGGCGAGATTCCACCTCCGCTCCACCCCGGCACGATGCAGCCGTGCGGGCCTGACGACCTGGCCCCGATATTCCCCATGGCCATCATCGCGCAGGAAATGTGTCCCGACCGATGGGTCAAGATCCCGGAGCCCGTCCTTGAAAAGCTGGCGCTATACAGACCCACGCCGCTTTTCCGCGCAACGGAACTCGAGAAAGCGCTCGAGACCCCCGCCAAGATCTACTACAAGTATGAAGGCGCCAGCCCGGCGGGAAGCCACAAGCTCAATACCGCGCTGGCCCAGGCTTACTACAACAAGCTGGAGGGCACTTCCCGAATCGCCACCGAGACCGGCGCGGGACAGTGGGGAAGCGCGCTCTCGATGGCCTGCCGCTTCTTTGGAATGGGCTGCACAGTCTACATGGTCAAGTGCAGCTTCCATCAGAAGCCCTACAGAAAGTCGCTGATGCGTGTGTTCGGCGCCGATGTGTATCCTAGCCCCAGCCCGCAGACCGCGTTCGGTAAGAAGATTCTCGAGCAGGACCCGGATTGCCCTGGCAGCCTCGGAATAGCGATCAGCGAGGCGCTGGAGGATACCGTGACGCACAGCGGCGTCAAGTATTCCCTGGGCAGCGTGCTCAACCACGTGATCCTGCATCAGACCGTCATCGGGCTTGAGGCCAAGAGGCAGATGAAGATGGCTGGGGATTATCCGGATGTGGTCATCGGCTGCGTCGGAGGCGGCAGTAACTACGGCGGAATGGTGATGCCGTTCATGGCCGACAAGATTGCCGGCAAGTCAGTGCGCGCAATCGCCGTCGAGCCGACCGCTTGCCCGACGCTCACGGAAGGCGATTACAAGTACGATTTCGGCGATACAGCCCAGATGACGCCGCTGCTCAAGATGTATACCCTTGGCTCCGACTTCATTCCTCCGGCTATTCACGCGGGCGGTCTGCGATACCACGGCATGGCGCCCTTGATAAGCCTGCTTGTCCAGAAGGGGCTTTCCGAGGCGATGGCGCTGGATCAGCTCGAGGTGTTCGACGGGGCCGTGCTGTTTGCCAGGACTGAAGGCATCGTACCCGCGCCCGAGTCGGCTCATGCGATCGGCGCCGTGCTCAGAGAGGCAAAGCAGGCCAAGGAAGAGGGCAAGCAGAGAGTGATTCTCTTCAACCTCAGCGGCCACGGCTTGCTGGATCTGGCTGCCTACGATAGCTATCTGGACGACAAACTCAAAAGCACTGCGGTGGCGTAAGGAATTACCTTGGATGCTTCGGCTGCATGCAACCGAAGCAACAAACAAAGACAGCACTTTCGCCCAAGGTTGTAATCTCATCCCTCCAGGTTAGGAAACCTGGAGGGATGCTGTTCCTCGCCCTGTCCTTCGCGATCCCTCCAGGTATCCCTACCTGGAGGGATGCAAGGAAAAGCACGAAAATGGAAGGGAAAAAGCAGATTCCTCACATTCGTTCGGAATGACACGCGCGGCGCCTGGCTATGCTGCGGGAACGACTGTAACTACAAGCTCTCATATTCGCACGGTCAAGAGTTCCCGCAGCTAAGGCATGTGGGTATGCACGGCCGGACTATCGCATCGGCCATCGCCGCAGTCCGCGCCATCTCCTTGACGTCGTGCACCCGCACGATATCCGCGCCGTTTGCTATGGCTATGGCAACCGTGGCCGCCGTACCCTCCAGGCGCTCCTCGGGCGGCAGGTCGCCCAAGACCTTACCAATCGTGGACTTCCTCGATGTGCCCACAAGAATCGGCCTGCCGATGGACTTCAACTCCCGAAGCCGTCTGAGGATTTCCAGGTTCTGCTCGACGGTCTTGGCAAAGCCGATCCCCGGATCGATTATCAGCATTCTCTTGTCAGCGCCGGCCTCCACGATGGCGCGCACTCGCGCGCGCAGGAAGCCGGAAATCTCGCCCATGAGGTCATCGTAGTCGGTGTTGGTCTGCATATCCCTGGGCGTCCCGCGCATGTGCATCAGAATGGCCGGGCAGCGTCTCGCGGCGATCAGATGTGGCATTGCGGGGTCCAGCGTCGCGGAACTTATGTCATTTACTATCAACGCGCCGGCATCGAGGGCCGCTTGGGCGACCGGGGCCTTGTAAGTATCCACCGATATGGGGACATCGATCCTTCCGGCGATTGCCTCTATAATGGGCACGACCCGGCGGATTTCCTCATCGGCGGGAACGGGATCGGCGCCCGGCCTGGAGGATTCCCCGCCGATGTCGATCAGGTGCGCGCCGGCTTCCACCATGGCAATGGCATGACATATAGCCGAATCGGGATCGCTGAATAGCCCGCCGTCCGAAAATGAGTCCGGGGTCACGTTCAGAACGCCCATAACGAGCGTCTTGTGGCCGATGGCGGCAAACAGGGCCGATATTTTGGGATCGATGCGGGGTCCGGGGCCCGGCAGTTCCGCCGCGGTCTCGAAGTGTGTTATGGCGTCCTCGATTTCAACGGACAGCTCCTTGCAGCCAAATCCCTGCTCCAGCAGCGCGGCGATGACTCGATCGAACTGCTTGCGCGTGCCCATCAGCAGGACATGGCTTTCGGTTGTCTTGGCGGTGATGACGTCTCGCCCGACCGCCGCGTCTCCGCCATTGGCAAGAAAAGCCTCTTTGAGAATGTGCACTATGGGCCGGCGAACGCCCTGGAGCTTGACGACGTAGTGGGTGGCCTTCGGCAGCATGTGTCGCACGCCCCCGGGCTCAACGTTCACCAATTCCATTTCACGGGTTATCTCCAGGTCATCACCAAGGCAAAGAACACGCGCGTTGTGCGGCATATAGATCTCCTTTCGGAACCTGTAATACTTCCCAGCTTCGTTGGCAGGATAGTTGCACTTAGTCTCATGGGAAGATACGGAGAATGAGTGCCATGAGAAACAATTCTGTCAGGATCAAGATAAGAGCCCTCTCGTCGTGCCGGCGAGTATGCGTGAGCCCATACCAGGTCTGGATTAACGCCGCGCATCACCTGTCATCCATCTGGGAGCACGACAGATACGTTTAGCCGCGACTACAAGACCAGCTTCGTGTTCGATCGGCAGTTGCATATACCCCGATCACCGAGCCGGCCGGCAGCCGAGCGCAGGACAGCCTGCAGCCTGGGCTTGGCGGCTGCAACCGCCGACCTCACATCGTCATGCCCAAGCGGCGACGCTCCCAATCCCGCCGCCACGTTTGTCACCACTCCCAGCGCGCCGTAGCATAGTCCCGCCTCCCGAGCCAGAACAGCCTCCGGCACGTTGGTCATGCCAATCACATCTCCACCCCAGGAAGCGTAGAGTCTGATCTCGGCGGGCGTTTCGTATCTGGGGCCATCGACCCCGATATATATGGCGTTCGGAGTGCAATCGGCATGTGTATCGGCACACGCTTGGGTCAAGGCTTTCGACACCCACGGGCAGTATGGTTCGGTGAAGTCCGTATGCGCCGGCGGGCCTGCGGGTTCATCGAAAAACGTGCAGATCCTGTGCCTCGTGAGATCGATGAAGTCCCCAAGGACCGCGAAACTTCCAGGGACAACATCCATGCGTAGGGACCCGACCGCGCACACGCCTATCACGGCGCCGACCCCCAGGCTCTTGAGCGCGGCGATTTGAGCGCGATAGTTGATCTGGCTCGGCCCAACGGCGTGATCGAGGCCATGTCTCGGCAGGAAATAGAGAATCCTCCCATCCTCAATGCCGCGTAAAACAATTGCATCGCCGAATCGAGTCGCAATCAACTCGGGCTTGCCCGAAGTGAATTCAGGCATCTCGTCGACGCCGGTTCCACCGATAATAGCTATATCCATGACTGATCCCTCGATACACCGACCTAATGATTTTCAGTCCCTGAGTTAGCGAACAGTCTGCCGCATACTGTCATCCCGAGCTGTAACTCGAATCACTGCATGATTGTTACATTCACTGGTAGCAGTAATTCGAGTTGTAACTCGAATCACTGCATGATTGTTACATTCACTGGTAGCAGTAATTCGAGTTAGTCGAGGGATCTGCTTTTTGGTGATAAACGAAGGCTGCAAGTGAAAAAGCAGATTCCTCACATTCGTTCGGAATGACATACTTGGAGGCTTCGTTTGGCTCCGATCGGAATGCCATGGGCTGAACGCTAAGTCAGTATCCGAAACTCAGTAAGTAATTCACGGAATAAGGCTTGCATTACGTCACCCTGAACTCGTTTCAGGGCCCATCCCTTCGTGGAATGGATGCTGAATCCCCTGAATCCCCTGAATCAAGTTCAGGGTCAGGGTCAGCATGACGTGTGCAAACCACTTACCATGAAGTATATAGCGCGTCCCGCAACAAAAGACAGCGGCCATCACATATATAAGGTGTATGACGACAACAACCGATAATCCTCCGTGGATTGTACGAGAGTAGGGCGGGTTTGGTTTCGAGAGGGTGTCCAACAGGAATATGTACGTGGTTTGGGGTTTGCCCACGCGCATTCGCGATCGCATCCGTGAGGGTCCCTGCAACGGACGTCCAACCCGGTAGACCACACTTTTCCCAGCCATGAAGGGGTAGGGGACAGGAATGTAGAACACATGGTAGGGTTTCGCGCCGGATCGTGCGTCGTCGACGAGATGAGCCAAGGATGCGCTGACCCGGATCGTGAAACAATAGAAGCTGTGTACCATTAGGAAAGGAGTTGCGTCCGTATGGAAATGGACCTTCAGATAAAAGTCAAGACGTGCGATGGCATTCCGGTCATCGAGCTTGCCGGGGAGGTGGATGCTTACACGTCCGCGCGATTCCGCGAGGTGATGCTCGACGCAATCGAGACTCACGGCGCCAGAATAGTGATCTCCATGAGGGAAGTGGACTACATCGACAGCTCCGGGCTCGGCGCCCTGGTCGGCGGCCTCAAGCGCGTGAGCGAACGCGACGGCAAGATCGTGGTCGTGTGCGATCAGCCACAGGTGAGAAAAGTATTCGAGATCACAGGACTTGAAAAGGTATTTCCCATCTTTGAATCAGAAGATGCGGCGCTTCAGGCTGTGCGCGGCTAGGTCCCGCGCGATTACGATTTAGGAGGAAGACTCTCGACCGTGGTCCGAGAGCAGTTTTGACAAATGACCGACAAGAAGATGGATCATCGCATGGACTTCTCAGTGCCGGAGGAGTTTGCTCTCAGGGATGAGATCCGATGGCTTAAGAGCGAAGACCTGAAGCTGTTCAGATACCTGCGCGAGTCGATGAACAAGATCGAGCCCGCCTATGTGTCCACATATCCACCCAGCGAGTGCGGCATCGCGACTTTCTGCAAGGACGTCGCCTCCTCGGTGGTGAAGTACACGCCCTTCTCCAAGCCTACCGTTGTGGCGGTAAAGCGCGAACGCGAGATCGAGCCGTACGATCGAGTGGTCAGATACCAGATACTCAGAGAGAACTGGCAATCGTACCTGGACGCGGCCAAGTTCCTCAATGATTCCAGCGTAGACATCGTGAGCATTCAGCACGAGTATGGCATATTCGGCGGCGATGACGGCGAGTATGTGCTGAACCTTCTTGAAAACCTCAAGAAGCCCGCGGTGGCGACGTTGCACACCGTGCTTCAGCAGCCCAGTCCCAATCAGAAGCGGATCCTGCAGGCGATGGGCGAGCTGTGTGAGGTCGTGGTGGTCATGATCAAGACCGGCCGGAGAATTCTGTTGGAGACTTATGGCCTGGACCCGAAAAAGGTGACCGTGATCCCGCATGGTGTTCCCAACGTTCATCGGGTTTCCGCGTCCAGCGTCAAGAGGGCGCTGGGGATAGCCGACGCGCACATCCTGTCCACGTTTGGCCTGATCAACCGTGGCAAGGGCATAGAGTATGCTATCCAGGCCATGCCGAAGATACTCGAGAAGCATCCCAACACGGTGTATCTCGTGCTCGGAGAGACCCACCCGGGCGTGCGAAGATACGAGGGCGAGTCCTATCGCAATTCGCTCAACGATATAGTGGGTCAACTGGGTTTGGAGGAGCACGTGCGCTTCAACAACCGCTTCCTTACCCAAAACGAGCTTGTCCGCTATTTGTGCGCCACGGATGTCTACGTCACGCCTTATCTCAACAAGGACCAGATATGCAGCGGCACGCTCGCTTATGCCGTCGGCTGCGGGAAAGCGATTGTCAGCACCCCGTATCTCTATGCCGAGGAAGTCCTGTCCGAGGGACGCGGCTGCCTGGTGGACTTCGAGTCACCCGACAGCATCGCCGAAACCGTGAACCGGATCCTCGATGATAGGGAACTCAGAGAGAGCATGGAGATCGCGGCGTATGCTTACGGACGCCGGGCGGCGTGGTTCAATGTGGCAGTGGACTATCTGGACCTGTTCCACAGGGTGGTGACCGGACGGCGCGCCACGTACAAGCCGGCGGCGGGAGCGAAATCCGCCGGTGTAGAGATCGGAGCAAAGGAGTAGCACGACCATATATCCGCCAATTGTATTCGAACATCTGGAAACGCTGACCGATTCCACCGGTGTCATTCAGCACGCGATATTCTCCATTCCGAACCGCAGAACGGGGTACACCACCGACGACAACGCTCGGGCGATGATAGCGGCCGTCATGGAGTTCGAGCACACGGGCTCCAGGCAGGTGCTGCAGCTTGTGAGCAAGTACCTGAGTTTCCTGCACTACGCGCAGACGCCGTCGGGTCACTTCCATAACTTCATGTCCTATGACCAGGTGTGGCTCGACGACATGGGCAGTGAGGACTGCTTCGGACGTGTGCTGTGGGCTTGCGGGTATACGCTGCGCGCCGACTTGCACTCGAACGTGAAAAAGGTTGCCCTGCAGATCTTTGACGCCGCCCAGAGATGGATTCCACTCACCCAAAGCCTGAGAGCGCGGGCCTATATGGCTATGGGGTGCTATCACTATCTGGAGAACATCCCGGATCACGGCGACATCAAGGCTGCATTCAAGCGAATCGCGGACTCGCTGTGCCGGGATTATCGCCGCAATGCTGAACCGGAGTGGGCGTGGTTCGATGATTTTCTCACGTATTCCAACGGCATGCTTCCCAGGTCACTTTTCATGGCATACCAACTGTTCGGTGATGAGGAGTATCGCAGGGTGGCCGAGGAAAGCCTCGCGTTTCTCACCTCGGTCTGCATTATCGATGATATGCTCCAGCCTGTCGGGTGCAACGGCTGGTATGTAAGGGGACAGGACCGGGCATGGTACGATCAGCAGCCGGTGGACCCAATGGCCCATACGCTTTCATATCTGACGGCCTTCGATGTGACCGGCAAGCAGGATTACCTCGATTTGGCAAAGACCAGCTTCGATTGGTTCTTCGGTCACAATTCCGTGGGTGAGGCGCTGTATGATCCGGTCACTGGCGGATGCTTTGACGCGCTGGCGCCGGACGGGCCCAATTTCAACCAGGGGTCGGAGTCGACTATAGCCTGCCTGTTGGCGCAGTTGGCGATGCAGCCGTATCTCGAAAAGCTCTGATTAATGAGGTTTCCAGTTTGTGAGTCGGCCAGCAGTCTGCCGCACACTGTCATCCCGAGGTCTCAAACTATGTCATCCCGAGCGTAGTCGAGGGATCTGCTTTTCGCTGACGACCCGATGCTGCAATCGAAAAAGCAGATTCCTCACATTCGTTCGGAATGACATAAGCTGAAGGAGTTGCTCCATGATTAAGAAGCTCTTCGCTCGCAAACCCCTCAAGCTTCTGTTGGCGGAAATGGAGGGGGAGAACCGGTTGAGGCGGGTGCTTGGTCCCGTCCAGCTTACGGCGCTCGGGGTGGGGTGCATAATTGGGACGGGCATATTCGTCCTAATTGGGAAGGCGGCGAACGAGACCGCGGGCCCGGCACTGATGTTGAGTTTTGTCGTTGCCGGCTTGTGCTGCGTATTCTCGGCGCTGTGCTACGCGGAGTTCGCGTCCATGGCTCCAGTCGCGGGTTCAGCCTTCACGTATGCGTATGCCACGCTGGGGGAGCTCTTTGCCTGGATCATCGGGTGGGACTTGGTGTTGGAATATACGGTGGCATCATCGGCGGTGGCACACGGTTGGTCGAAGTACTTCCAGAACCTGCTGACTTCATTTCATGTTCAGTTTCCCGCAATCGTCTCCAGCGCGCCCTTTGACTACAAGTCCAACGCTGTCGGGGGCGTGCTGCAGCATTTTCAGGGCACGGGAAGCTTCTTCGATCTGCCCGCTGTTCTCATTGTCGCGGTGGTAACGGTTATTCTGGTTCTGGGGATCAGGCAGAGCGCCGGGTTCAACACTGCGATGGTTATCGTCAAGCTTGCCGTTGTAGCCTTTGTGATCGGCGTTGGCGCATTCTACGTTAACCCGGCTAATTGGCATCCGTTCTGGCCTCACGGTCCCTGGGGCGTGAGCCTGTTCGGAGAGACCGTGCTGGGCTGGACAAACAACAATGGTGAGCCGGTCGGCATGCTTGCCGGGGCCGCGATTATGTTCTTTGCCTATATCGGCTTCGATTCCGTCTCCACACACGCCGAGGAAGCCAGGAATCCCAAGCGTGACGTTCCGATTGGCATAGTTGTCTCCCTTGGCCTGTGCACCGTGCTCTATATCGCTGTGACCGCCGTGTTGACCGGCATGGTTCGATATGACCACATCGACGTCGAAGCTCCGGTGGCGCAGGCGTTCGCCCAGATTGGTCTGCCCTGGGCGCAGCGCCTGATTAGTGCTGGAGCTATCGCGGGAATCACCTCCGTGATGCTGGTGCTGATGCTCAGCCAGCCTCGCGTGCTGCTTGCGATGGCAAGGGATGGTTTCTTGCCGAAAGGCTTCTTTGGAGCGGTCCATCCGCGCTTCCGAACACCTTGGAAATCGACCATTCTTACGGGGCTTGTTGTTGCCTCCTTGGCCGCCTTGCTGCCGCTGGATATCCTCGCCCAGCTCGTGAACATCGGCACGCTTCTTGCGTTTCTGATCGTATGCCTGGCAGTGTTGGTAATGCGCAAGACGCATCCCGACGTTGAGCGGCCTTTCAGATGTCCGTGGTCGCCGGTGATCCCGATGCTCGGCATTGCTTTCTGCCTGTTGCTGATGTTCTCGCTGCCGTGGGAGAACTGGCTGCGGCTTGCGGTGTGGCTCGTTGTCGGCCTGCTCATCTACTTCGCCTACGGCAGGAGAAACAGCGTGCTTGCCCGCCTGCGCGCCGAAGTCGAGGAGAAGGAACTTGCCGAAGCGCCAAGGGGGTAGGGGAGTGTTCGCCCGATTGATCTTCGGACTGCTATCCTGTGATTTAGCCGATTATTTGGGGGTGAGGGCTTCTCAGGGTTGGAATAATTGACTGTGGGCAGCGCGCGATGCTATACTAGAGTCAATCCAATGATCGTGGGAGGTCCCGGCCTTGGCAAAGAAGATCCTGGCCTGTGATGACGAGAAGAATATTGTCAGGCTCATCCAGGTGAACCTGGAGCGCGCTGGTTACAATGTTATCACGGCCTATGATGGCAAGGAAGCTCTGCATAAAGTTCTTCACGAGCACCCCGATCTGGTCGTACTGGACGTCATGATGCCGTATATGGATGGCTTTGAAGTGCTGCAGACCCTGCGACGGCATGCGATCACTCGGGATATCCCCGTGATTATGTTAACCGCTAAGGCTCAGGATAATGACGTGTTCAGAGGGTGGCAATCGGGCGTGGACTGCTACCTTACGAAGCCCTTCCATCCCGCCGAGCTGATTTCTTTTGTGAAAAGGATTTTCAGCACATCCGATGGCGGTCCCGGCGCTGACAAGCGTTACGAGATCACCATTTAGTGTGCAAGGATTCGAGGAGAGAGTCTATGAGCGACAGGAAATCGATTGCGATTGCTCTTGGGACGGCTGTAGGGATTGCCACAGTCGCGGTGTGCGTCGGTTTGTACGTGAGTAGGCAGAATCGTGAAGTCGAGCCGAAGGACATCGAAGACGTGTTCGAGCAGGCCAGACGCACGGTGAAGAAACTGGACGAAGCCGTCGAGATTCTCAGGAAATCAGCAGACGCATAAAGAAATGTAGATGGCGCTGGGGCAGGACCCCGGCGTCATTTTTCGTTAGCTGTGGCAGCGCACTATAATGTATGTTATGTTAACCCTCGGCTGTCCGGCCACACCTCCGGCCATCCACTGGCACTGACACCACCCCGCGCTAGCTACTGTCGAGTCTGTTGTGAAATATAGTCATCGTGACGAACGGATACGTCCGTATCACCCGAAGCAGCGTAGCCGACTGCAGCAATGGCTCGGGCACGAGTCTCGTCAATCTTCGGCTCACTAGCCAGGTACGCGTCCACGGACCTCCGGACCAATTCGGAAACCGAAATTCCTTGCTTTTTCGCCAGTCTCTTTAACGCCTCGGACTGGGATTCATTAAGCTGTATGATCTTGCGAACCATTGCTATGCCTCTCTGATAATGCTACCTGATATTCAAATCCGTGCCATCACGAGTGCACGTTCCCGCTTCAGTGACACCCACCACCTCCGCATGATACCCCTCCCTCCGCACGGCCAGGTTCCCACACGTCGGGCAATACGTGTTTTCGCCCGTCTCGCTCGCCATGTTGCCGAGATAGACGAACTGCAGCCCGCACTCTTTGCCGATTCTGACGGCGGCTTCGAGGGTTTCCGGCGGTGTCGGGGGTATGTGGGATAGTTCGCCGTAAGGAAAGAACCGGGTGACATGCCACGGGGTCTTCTCCCCCAGCCTATCGGCGATCCACTGGGCCGTTCTTTGCAGATTATCGTCTGAATCATTCCAACCAGGGATAATGTTGGTCACACATTCGACATGCATCCCCCACTCCACCTTCGCACGGACTGCTACGTCCAGCACGCCCTGTACGGACGGTATCTTGATTAGTTCCCTGTAGAAATGATCGTCCATGCTCTTGATATCAACGCGATAGACGTCCAGATGCGGCCCGATCAGGTCCAGATGCTCGGGAGTGGCATATCCATTTGTGACATAGACTGTGTAAAGCCCCGCGTCTTTGCAGAGCCTGGCGCAATCGAGAGTGTAGTTGAGCCAGATTCCGGGCTCATTGTATGTCCACGCGACTCCCTGGCAGGCGTGCGCCTTCGCGAGGCCCACGAGCTTCTCGGGCGTAACTCCGGTCTCGCAATGCGCTGCCCCCGACTCCACCGCGTCGGCAAACGCAATCTGCCAGTTCTGACAGAACACGCACCTGAAGTTGCACCCCAGCGTCCCGACCGAAAACACACGGCTGCCGGGTTTGAAGTGGAACACGGGTTTCTTCTCTATGGGATCGGCAGCGGAGGAGGAAATCACGCCATATATGGTTGTATACAGCGTGCCTTCGTGGTTGACTATCGTCCGGCAATACCCCACCCCACCCCGCGGTATCTGGCACCTGCGTTGGCATATATTGCACCGCGCCCTGCCCTCCCCGAGACTTTCGGAAAGCAGTGCTTCCTTCAGCGCGCCGGCTGCGCGCACTGCATCCAATTTGTCCTTTATATTATGCTGGGCCACCAGTCGACTCCTTTCTTATAATAGTGGGCGTTTCCGCAAGGGTCATACACTACATACCGAACTTCCAAGCGCCGATAATATACCTCAGAGGGACCTATGAAGAAAACGAATACGTTTCGCGTGTCTGAGCGCTGGGTCATCACCGTGCTTGTGCTCAGCGCGGTATACTGCACGCTGGTACACCCGGGCAGCGAGACTGCCGCGGCGCTGTGCGTCGCGCTGCTGGTCGGCTGGACGCAAGCGTCGGATGTCCCAGCCGGCGGAACCGGAAGTCCAGCGCATAGATTATCCTCTATCAATGACTTGATCGAGCAGTCGCCGGATACCTCCGTGGCTATCGAGGAACTTTGCCGCGTGTCCTGCGAATCGGTCGGCGCGAGCAGGGTAACACTGTGGTCCGTTGAACGTGAAACGGGTACGGTGCGGCTGCGCGCCTCGTATCCGGGAGGAGCCGACTTCAGTGAGACGGCTGCGATAGCGCCTTGCGACAGCGCCTCCGCGCTGTTCAGGCGGATGGCTGAGGGAGGCGCGCCGTGTGCGTATACACGACCCGAGATCGGCCAGCTCTTTGAAAGCCTCCTTGCGACCGACACTCGCAGCGTCGTCGTTCTTCCCGTCCCCTGCTCCACCAAATCCGTGAAGCCGGTTGCTCTGTTTGAGTTTAGGCAGTCCGATGCGACTATCCCGGATGACGCGACATATACGTTCCTGCCTCTGGGCCTTGCATTCACCGCCGCGCGGGATGCCTCGTCAAAGGAACTCATCAAGCAAGAACTGGGCAAACTCAATGCGATCTCGCGCATCATGTCCGACGTCGGTCCGCAGGCTCGGCTATCGGACGTCAGGGAAGATGTGATGAACGCCGCGGGGACCATTTTGGGCACACCCCTCGTGGAACTGATGACTATCGATCCGTTCACGGGAGAGATCGATTGCGGCCGCACGCCCGAAGTGACTGATACCATGCACGACGCGTTCATGGTTCTCGGCGAGAGCATACTGACCGATCGGACGTCCGAGACCACTTTTGTCTTGGAGCTTTCTCCGACCGCCTTGCACGGTAATGATACCTGCAGGCTCATGTCCGAAGCGGGCATCCGCGGTGTGATCGGACACCCCATAAGATCAAACGTGGGGGTCACCGGTGCACTGGTCGCATATTACACCACTCAACAGGGCGCCAGGGAAAACGAACATCTCATGGAAACGATCGCGACACAGGCTGCCGCGACCCTATCGTGCGCGCTGGCCATAGAGCAGTCCAGTTCCTTGCTGGATGATCTTGCCGGCGAATACCAGGAGTTGTCCGTTCAAGCGTCTGTCGATGGTCTTACCGGTCTGGTGAACCACCGAACATTCCACCAGAAGCTCGGCGAGTTCTGCAGACCGCGCTCAATAAAGCCCCGGGCCGCGTTTTGCCTGGTGATGGCGGACGTGGACCATTTCAAGGTCTACAATGACACCCACGGGCACCAGATGGGCGATATGGTTCTGCGCAACGTTGCGCGGTTGCTGTCCTCGGGGCTCAGGCAGACCGACTTCGCCGCGCGCTATGGCGGCGAGGAGTTTGCGCTTGTGATCAAGGGTGTCGACAAGTCCGTCGCGCTGTCGATAGCCGACCGCATCCGGCGCTCGGTTTCGGACAAGTGCGAGTCCCTGAGCAATGTCACGATCAGCATGGGGCTAGCCGAGTTCCCCACCGACGGCGCATCGCCTCGTGAGATAATCGAAAGAGCCGACAAGGCTCTCTATCGCGCCAAGGCCGAAGGGCGCAACCGGGTGGTCGCCTGGGGCAGTGCCACCTCCCAAGAAGCCGACGACGATGCATCCGTTGGCGAACCCGGCGAGGTATCCCGCAGTATTCTAGTCGTCGAGGATCTGCGGCAAAGCCAATCGGAACTGGTCAAGGCTCTCAAGGAACACCCGGAGTACACAGTGGAGCAAGTGGCCGACATCGGGGATGTCGTGAACCTCCTGAGCACACGTTCGTTTGATGTGACACTGGTCGCCACGGAGGCCCTGCCAGATGGTGAGGTGGAAGGTCTGGAAGACGTTTCCCAAATCCATCCGCGCATGCTGACCATTTTGGTCACGTCGGATTTGGCTCTGCAGCGAAATCGAGAAGCGATGCGCTGCGGCGCATACGACATAGTGGTTAGGCCGTTCACTCCGGCCCAGCTCTTGCTTGCTATAGAGCGCAACATGGAGCGGCGGCGTCTAGAACGACGCAGGCTGACCGCGCGAAGCAAAAACGTACTCATGCAGGCCATAGACGCGCTCGTTGCCGCGGTGGACTCCAGAGACCACTTCACCGTGGGTCATTCGGACCGCGTCACGGAGCTTGCTCTTGGCATAGCCGATGATCTCAACCTACCTCAGGAAGACTTCTCCGCGCTTGAATGGGTGGCCAAACTTTACAATATCGGCAGACTGGCTCTGCCTGACAGCGCGCTGAACAAAGGAACCGCGCTCAATGACGAAGAGTGGGCCGCAATGCGCCAGCACCCCATACTCGGCAGCCGCATAGTCGGAGCGATAGACGAGCTTGCCTATGTCAGCACGATCATCAGGCATCACCACGAGCGCCTTGACGGTACAGGCTATCCGGACGGTCTGCGTGGGGCGGCGATCCCATATCTATCAAAGGTGATAGCCGTCGCCGACGCTTACGCGGCCATGACCTCCGATAGATCGTTCCGAGGGCGGATGACGCCGGACGAGGCCATGAGAGAACTCACGAACTGCGCCGGTAAGCACTACGAGCCCGATGTGGTTGAAGCGCTGCGCGCCCACCTGGCGGGTACTAAAGTGTTGAGCCTTGGGGTCGATGCCGAGGCAGCCTAGCAAATCACCGAGGAAGGCTTGCACGACGCCACGGTGACGAGAGAACGTCATGCTGAACTTGTCTCAGCATCCACTCTGCGAAGGGATGGACCCTGAAACGAGTTCAGGGTGACGTGTGCATTGAGGGTGACAAGTCCAAGCAATCAACCGCGAATTACCTACGTAGCCGACGCCTGTGTCTATTCCTCGTGGAGCGCGGCCTTTTCAAGAACGCCTTCAACCATGTAGATCGGCGCCTTGGCTCGCAGGCTGAGCGCAATCGCATCGCTGGGGCGGCTGTCTATGTCTATTATCTTGCCGCCCTGATTGATGGTGACTTTTGCGTAGTATGTGTTGTTCCACAGGTCATCGATCAATATGCGTTCGACGGTTGCTCCGAGTCTGTTGATGACGTTAAGCAACAAGTCGTGCGTAATAGGCCGATCGGCTGAAGTGCCCTCCAAGGCAAGCGAAATCGCCATCGCCTCGAACTTCCCGATCCATATCAGCACCGCCCGCCCGATGCCATCCCTGAGCAGAACAAAGAAGTTCGTGGTCTGGTTAGCGCCCTGTTCCTTGTGTTCGTAGACCCCCATAACCTTGACTTCCTTTTCCTCAAGGTTAAGCGCTTCCTCGGGGGATCCTTCGTCTCGCTCGAGCGGGCTCTTGAACAGGTTATGCTCGGGCAGATCCTCATCTTCGAATCTGAACTCTTCCGCCAATGTAACGCAGCCCTTTCTATACTACTGAGTTTCGGATACTGAGTTAGCGTTCGGGCTATGTCGTTCCGACCGGAGCGAACGCGGAGTGGAGGAATCTGCTTTTCCGATTACGGCATTAGGTTCTCAGCGAAAAGCAGATCCCTCGACTTCGCTCGGGATGACAGTATGCGGCAGACTGTTCGCTAACTCAGGGACTGAAACTCATTAACTCCTTACCCGACCCGCAGCTTCCTCTAATCCGTGTCGTTCTTGATAGTCTTATCCACGATCTGCAGGAATTCCTTGTTGGATTTCGTGTGCTTTAGACGGTCGATGAGAAGCTCGGTTGCTTCCGCCATATCGAGGGCGGCCAACAGCTTGTGCAACTGCCAGACCCGCTTGAGCGTATCGTCGTCAAAGAGCAGTTCGTCGTGTCGAGTCCCCGACCTCTTGGCATCGATTGCCGGGAATATGCGGCGTTCGGCCAGGTTGCGGTCCAGGACCAGTTCCATGTTGCCGGTGGCCTTGAACTCTTCGAAAATCGCGTCGTCCATGCGGCTGCCGGTCTCGACCAGCGCCGTCCCGATGACGGTCAGGCTGCCGCCTTCCTCGATGTTGCGCGCCGCGCCGATGAACCGCTTGGGTCTGTAGAGCGCGCTCGGGTCCAAACCACCCGAAAGCGTTCGGCCGCTGGGGTTCACGGTGAGGTTCGATGCGCGCGACAGGCGGGTGATGCTGTCCAATAGAACGACTACATCCTTGCCGGACTCCACAAGCCGCTTACTCATTTCAAGGATCATATCAGCGACACGCATGTGGTTTTCGGGCAGTTCGTCGAACGTCGAGCTGACAACCATCCCATTGACCGATCGCCTGATGTCGGTAACTTCCTCGGGCCGTTCATCGATCAATAGCACGATCAATACCACCTCCGGATAGTTGGTGGTGATGCTGTTGGCAATCATCTTAAGAAGCGTCGTTTTGCCGGCCTTGGGGGGAGCCACAATCAGGCCCCTCTGTCCCTTGCCGATCGGCGCGATCAGGTCGATAAGCCTGGCCGAGATGTTGTCAGCCCGAGTCTCCAGCACGAGTTGCTCATCGGGGTAGATCGGGGTCAGGTCATCGAAGTGCTTGCGGGCCCTGGCGGAGTCGGGATTTTCGTTGTTGACGGCCTGAACGCGGAGCAGGCTGTAATACTTCTCCGAATCCTTCGGTGGTCTCACCTGCCCGGACACGAGATCGCCGGTTTTCAGCCCGAACCGCTTGATCTGGGACTGGGAGACGTAGACATCGGTGATAGTGGGCGAGAAGTTCGTATGCCTCAAAAATCCCCAGCCGTCCTGCAGAATCTCCAGCACTCCCTGGTCGAAGATAAGCCCGCTTCTTTCCGCGAACGCCTTCAGGATACCAAAGACCAGGTCCTGCCGCTTTGCGTGGCCGTTTTCGATGCCCAGGTCAGTGGCAAGCGTCTCCAGTTCTTCTATTGATTTCTTTTCAAGTTCAGAAAGTTCCAAGGGCTCCAATTCTGTTCACCTCTTTGGGAATGACCACGCGCTCGTCTGATGGGATCTTCCACGTGGATATGTACCATGCCGGCACGGCATACCAACGCATGCATACGCAGCAAGCTAGTATTGGAATCTACATGTTGATGGAGGGTATACACCCGCGAGAATCTGGTAGACATCTATGAGGATTGCGAGTCTGCTACTATTATAGGGCTGTTACCAACTTTTGTCTACCCCTTAAACAATAAATAGAAAATATTCGTCAGCTAGTTATTTAGCCGAAGGATCCCAATGAAGGGCAGGTTCCTGAATCGGCCTTCGTGGTCGAGTCCGTAGCCGACAACAAACTCGTCCTCTATCTGAAAGCCGCAGTAGTCGATATTCACAGGCACGCGCCGCCTGCCGGGCTTGTCGAGCAGCGCGCACACCTTCACGCTGGCCGCGCCGCGAGCGTGGAGGTTCTCGGCAAGATAGCTCATTCTCAGCGTCCAGCCGGTGTCCACGATATCCTCCACGATCAGGACATCCCGACCCCGAACGTCGACGGTCGTGTCCTTGAGAATGCGCACCACGCCGGACGTATCGGTG
>Ga0315287_10000908_pt1 | contig 26471 bp, 20 predicted proteins | sample YL17G11_0_MG_FD_205037 | JGI IMG/M metagenome (GOLD analysis project Ga0315287, IMG submission 205037) | Sediment microbial communities from Yellowstone Lake, YNP, Wyoming, USA - YL17G11_0 | ecosystem: Environmental > Aquatic > Freshwater > Lake > Sediment | place: USA: Wyoming | collected... | reverse complement strand
GAATTGTTGTAAGATACTCTGGTACTAATACTATTATTGTTTTATCTAAAACATTTTTAATATACAAAGTGGAATTGCCATATCTTCCAATGTATAAATCTATATGTGTTATGGGACTTGGAGAAATTGTCATTTGTACCTCCTTTTAGTGTTTATCTGTCTGTTATATAACTTTCTTAAAAAATATAAAAAAATTATTAAAGTTTTTCATATTTCTTTCCGATATTATATATAGAGGTCTTAATATACATTATACATGGCGATTATTGCGTTGCAATGCTTTTCTTGTGACTTGTTTGTGACCTATAAGGATTATATAGGTCTACATTTTGTTGTATTGGGGAAAATTAAAGTTGTCATCCCCCGTTTCCCGTCGGAGCGAAGCGTCGTAGCGTAGCGAAGACCCCCATGCTTAGTTTTCTCGCTTCGAGGAAACTGTGGGGGTAGACTCTCGGGGCTAAATATTTTTTGGATGACCGCTCCATTACTGTCGCGGCTCTGTCGCGTTGTGAATGATTCGGGCGGCATAAACAAAATGGATTCCCGTTTCCACGGGAATGACAGTATTCGTGTCCTTCGTGGTGAAAAAATCCGCGATATCCGTGAAATCCGCGGTAAAACTCCCCATTTTCGTGAATAAAATCACAAAATATAGCTTGACTATCACTACAATCCTGCATATTATATATTTTATAAGTATTTTTTGACATACAAGTTGGTTATTAATCTCAAAAAGGCTTATTTTTACACTGAAAGGCATTGGAAATGTCGAGCAGGAGCAGGATATTACGGTTGTCGCGGTACAAGAATGCGGCTTTGCGTCTTAAATCTCTGAATTTCGTGAAGGTTTTTTCTGACAATCTCGCCGACGCCACAGGCGTGACCGCCTCTCAAGTCAGGAAGGATTTTTCGCTGTTCAGCATTTCAGGCAACCGCAGGGGCGGATACCAAATCGATGAGCTGCTGACACAGCTAAATAGAGTCCTCGGCAAAGACAAATTACAAAAATTCATCGTTATCGGCGTTGGTAACCTGGGCAGAGCACTGATTAACTACCCGGGCTTTGCCAAGAGCGAAATCAAAATCGTCGCAGGATTCGATATCGACCCTGCTAAATATAACCGAAAAGCCGATACACTTATACTCCCAATGGACGAACTGGCGGGATTCGCAAAAACTAACGAAATCGAACTGGCTATCATAACCGTGCCAGACTTCGCCGCACAGGAAGCCTTCGAGAAACTAATGCCGGCCGGCATAAAAGGCGTACTAAACTTCGCGCCAATAAGATTAAAAGGCGATGACAAAATCGTGGTCCATAACCTCAACCTCGAAACAGAGTTCGAAAACCTTATCTACTTCGTAAATACAAAAACCAGTCCGGCAGAGTAAAATGGATTCCCGCCCCCGCCTGCGCGGGGGTGACATTCCTGCACGGGAATGACAAGAAATAAATAACCCCGCCTCAAGCGGCGGGGGCTAACCAATTTAAATAACCCGCCGAGTAAATCGGCGGGCTTACGGATGTAAAAAAACTACAATTCCTGTTTAAATGAAAAATCTGTTGTCTGCGGGACAAATTCCGGATATTATCCTGTGTTCATAAATTTCAGGAGTATTACAGTGCCAAGAAGTTTTGTACGAAAACAGAGAATCCTCGGAAGCAGGCTTTTCGGCCTGGCGATTGTCGCGTTATTATTCATATCCAAAAGCCAATGGGAAGATGGTTTGTGGGGGCCAACGTTCTTTCTGGCAGGGGCCGTTTTAATAGGTATCGCGGTAACGGGCCGATTGTGGTGCTCCCTGTATATATCAGGCTATAAGAGCGGCACTCTCATAATGACAGGGCCCTATTCGATGAGCAGGAACCCACTGTATTTTTTCTCATTTTTAGGCGCGATAGGAATCGGCCTTGCAACGGAAACGCTGACTATACCGGCCTGTATCGCGGTTGTTTTCGCGATGTATTATCCGCTGGTGATAAAATCAGAGGAAAAGAAACTGGCCGGCATTCATAAAGAGGCGTTCAGCGATTATTGCAAAAGCACACCGAGTTTTTTCCCATCCTTTAAGTTATTGGCCGAGCCAGAAGAATATACCGTAAAACCAAAAATCTTCAGGAGAACACTGCTGGAGGTTTGGTGGTTCGTAGTACTGCTCGGCGTCATTGAATTCAAAGAGGCACTTCAACAGGCCAATTTACTTCCGACTATACTGAATTTGTATTAATTCAGTTATCGGTTATCGGTGAACAGTTATCAGTGAAGAAATTTAGCCACTAAGGCACTAAGACACGAATTATTTAACCGCGGATAAACGTAGATGACGCGGATTTACTTTTTACCACGAAGCTCACGAAGGTATCACGAAGGATTGCTTTAAGGCGATGTTCTGCGAACATTATAAATTCAAAACGTGTGCCTTACTTACAAGTGAACTTGACGTCGGCATATCGTTTTGAATTTTGCCCCCGATCGCGGTCGAGGGCAGGCTCTTAAAGCAATAACGACTGACAGGTTTAAGAGAAAAATTCCTCAAATAACCTTTGAATTGACAAAATAGAGGGGTATAATATATCCAAATTCAATTCTTTTAAAGGAGTGTGCTGTGAAAAAGGTACTTTTTTTAATTATTTTTGCCGTTCTGTTTAACATCTGTCGAGGAGAAGAAATAAAGGTTCTTAGCGTTTCGTCCACCGGCGATATAACAATAAGTGCGACTGCCGAGCAGGCAAAACCCAAAGGTGGTTGGCCGTTCCTCGAAGCGGTAAGATTCGACATTTTCAAAACAGTCGATGGCATGGATTCTTTTGTCGCTCGAATCGTAATTACCCAGACATTTCCAACGTACAGCATTGGCATAATAACGCCTCGCCTCGATGGCAGCGGCATGACCCCCGGCCCAAACGAAATTTCAAAAAGGATGATATGCCGCCGAACAGTCAAAGAAACTCTCCACGCCGAACGCAAAGTCTATAAAGCAAAGAAAAAAGCCCTCAAACGCCAGTACAAATTGGCAAAAATAAAAGCCAAGACAGAAGTCTTCGAATCTCTTGATAAAACCGTTCAGGACGCCAACGGTATCAAGTCAATCGAACATAAGGAAGTTAATGGAGATACATCCGAGTCTATAAAAATTGAGAAAAAATAAAATCAAAATAGATTTCTCCGCAAGGTCGAAAAGAACCCCGCCAAGGTGTTGGCGGGGCTAACCACAGAGAACAAACCCGGCCTCGAGCGGCCGGGGCTAAATAATTTGGGATGACCGCTCATTTACATTCGCGGCTCTGTTGCGTTATGAATGATTTGGGCGGCAAAGGGTAAACAAAAACCGCCGGTGAAACCGGCGGCTAAATACAATGGATTCCCGCCTGCGCGGGAATGACAAACGTTGTCGTACCGACAACGGCTAAACAAAAACCCCCAGTAAAACTGGGGGCTAAATATTTTTAAAATACTCCCGGCGCTATCGCTTGGGCTCTGAAATCGCCATTAGATTAGCAAAATAGCTGGGCAGTTTGGTTTCAAACGTCATCTGTCTGCCAGTGGCTGGGTGCCTAAATGAAATCGATTTAGAATGCAAGGCAAGTCTCTTGTAATCATCTTTACTTTTTCCATATTTTCTATCACCCACAATGGGACAGCCTTTATCGGCCAAGTGGACACGTATCTGATTCTTCCTGCCAGTCAAAAGATTAATCTCCAGCAAACTAAATAACTCTGTTTCCTTAAGTACCCTGTAGGCGGTATGGGCAAGTTTGCCTTTGGCCGGATTAGGCGTGGAATAGACAACAAACACTTTGTTCTCGGCCAGGTACGATGAGATAGTGCCCTCTTTCGGGGACAGGCGGCCATGGACGATGGCGATGTATTTTTTTTCTGTGTCCTTCCACTGTGCCTGCAGAGCCAATTTCATTTCCTCGCTCTTTGCGAAAATAAGCACGCCGGAAGTCCACTGGTCGAGCCTGTGAACGGTGAAGACCCTGTTCCGGGATTTGGCGCAGCCTTTGCGAACATAATCGGTCAGGATATACTGAAGGGTTTTCGTTTTGTTGGTCTCGGTGGCGACAGTCAACAGGCCCGCAGGCTTGTCAACGACGATTATATCGCTGTCTTCGTAGAGAATCGCCAGGTCCTTCGGCAGATGTCTATTGTGCCGTGCCGTGCCGTGGGTTTTATCGGTTAAATGCTTTTTATTTGGCATAGTAATTCATATTTAACCATAGATTCGGCGGATTTCACAGGTTTTTTTAGACGCACCGAACAGAGCAAAATTGTCTTGTTTTTTGCGATTATCCCTGCGAAAATGATTAACCTATAAAAAATTAATCAGTTTTAAGGAGAATAAAAAAATGAAGGCGAAACAGTTTAACGCAATCGTTTTAATAACGGTTCTTTTTGCAAGCATGGGATTTTCAGCTACGACCGGGACGTGGTACGGAGCACCCGCAGGCGATGCCAACCACGCGGCAGGGACAGGAAAATGGACAGACGCCTATTGGAATAAACCGCCTGTAAAACTGGCGGCACCGCCGGGCAACCCCGATGAACAAATTAAAATCGGCAAGCCCAATATGGTGTGCACAGTGGATAGTAATATAGGAAATTATCAGTACAAACTCAATATAACGGGCGGAACGGATGCCGTAACTGCGGCGAAACTGGAAATAGTAAAGGGCGGAAATATCGGATTAGGCGAACTCCGCGTAGGAGCCGGCGGCGCAGCATCGACAGGCGGAGCAGGCTGCATTAATCAGACAGGAGGAACGCTGAACTTAGGCGACAGGCTCATCATAGGCCGAATGGGCACAAGCGAAACCAATCCTAATAACGGAAAAGGATTTTATACAATCAGCGGCGGAACGCTTACATACCTTCCGACAAACACTAACGCAACTTTATATCTTGGCGCCAACGGAGCCGGTGAAGGAACGTTTACAATAGCAGGCAAGGCTGCCAATATCAGCCTTAAAAAACTATACGTCGGAGGCGATGGGAAAAAGCCCGGCGGAATCGGCACAGTCGAATTCAAAATTGACGCCAACGGCGTAAGCCCGATTCGACTGGAAGACGGCGTTTTCCTCGACCCTGCCGGCGAAGGCTCTACGGCGAAACTTGCTGTCAGCACTATCGGCGCACCGCCAAAATCTGATATTCTTCTTGTTGAAACTATCGGCGGCAATCCTGTAACCGGTATTTTCGATACCGTTAACGGCAAGCCGGCGGCGGAAGGAGCCGAGGTGGTTGTGAATCAGGGCGGAAATAATTACTATTATAAATTAACCTATACCGGCGGCGCAGGAGCCAACGATATTATGCTAAAATTCAGTCGTGTTGCAGCGGCGGCACCTGCGGCCAAATGAATGAAACTCGTCGCCGTACCGGCCCCAAAGGGGTCTTCGACGACGGCTAAACTAAATAGCTGATATTTTTTTGTTAAGGAGAACAAACTGTGAAAAAGATTATTACTATACTTGTGATTTTGTGCATCGCGGCTGTAGTTGTGGCGGTGGAAAAAGCAAAGGAAATACCGGCAGCGACAACTCAGCAGCAAAAGGCGGCGGCAGAGGCAAGACTGCCGATTGAAAAGAAAATCGACCTCGGCAATGAAGTCAATATGGTAGTCGTATTCGTGCCGGCAGGAGAATTCGAGATGGGTTCGCCAATGGAAGAACTGAAAAGAGATTCCGACGAGGCTCAGCATCATATCAAACTGACAAAAGCATTCTATATCGGCAAGTTCGAGGTTACGCAGATACAATACAGAGTTCTTGTGAACGATAATCCGAGCAAGTTCGGAGGCGATAATCTGCCGGTCGAAAATGTCAACTGGTACGAGGCGATGAGATTTCTTAAAAAACTTTCCGATAAGACGGGAATGAAATTCAGGCTGCCAACGGAAGCGGAATGGGAATACGCGTGCAGAGCGGGGACAACTACTGCATTCAATACTGGAACAACTATCGATTCGGATTTAGCCAATTACGACGCGACAGAACCTTATGCGGACGGAATAATCGGCAAGGAACTTAAAAGGACAAGCAAAGTCGGCTCATATGCGCCTAACGCATTCGGATTGTACGATATGCACGGCAACGTCTGGGAATGGTGCAGCGATATTTACAATGAGGATTACTATAAAGTAACGCCATTGAACGACCCTAAAGGACCGGCTGAACAGGAAGGCGACCGCGTAATCAGGGGCGGCGCGTGGAATGAAGAGGCGTATAAATGCCGGTCGGCAGACAGAAACGACCGCGGGCCAAAGGCTAACCAGCCGACTATAGGTTTCCGTGTCGTGCTTGAAATTGAATAAAAAATATCAATAATTTAAATAATTCACTGAAAATCCCGCATTTAACAATATTAAGTGCGGGATTTTTGCTTTATAAACACTAAATTAAAAAAAAGTTATTTCTGTAACACTTTGCCTATAAATAGATTAAGGAAGTTTAACGCATTATGAGCAGAATAATCGGACTTGATTTAATGCCAAAAGGCAGGTATTATATAATTGTTTGAAGCATTGCAAACTGTGTGGTTTGCGGCGGATAACGAGATAAGTTGAGCGTAAAGCTCAAAAATGAAGTAAATGTTATAAAAGCACTGTAAAGCCGCAGAAGACGGCGTTAGAGAAAAATATATTCTCAAGTCGTAATCAGCGGAAAAACGGTGAATAAAAAGAGACAAGAAATTCTTACGAATAGTTTGACAGGCATGATTAGTATTTCAAGGACCAACATAGAAAAAAAGGACCTGATACAAGAGGTTTTTACCAAACCTTTTGATTGAGATCTATTTAGTTCGCCTATAAACAAAGAAAAGGATTTCAAGTCTTAACATTTCTTCTGCAGCAGTTAGTTGCCCTGTCTTCGTTGCCCGCCAAAAAACTGTAAACAATACTTTACGTGAAAGGTACAAAAAATGTTTACTTTACCTATGGCGGTAATCGCCGCAGCGGCGGTAATAATCGGAGCGATATTGGCAGTCGTTGTCGGGAAAATTATCTCCACAATAAAAACAAAAAACCTGAAACAAAATCTGCAAAGTCAACTCGAAAACGCAAAAAAAGAAGCTGATAATATTATCAGAACGGCCCGTATCGAGGCAACCGCGGAAACCTTAAAGAAAAAAGAGGAATTCACCGTTGAAACCAATCAGGCAAAGGCGGAAATCCGCGAGGCCGAAAGGCGATTAACCAAACATGAAGACGCTATCGACAGGCAGAATGAACTGCTCGGCCAGCGGGAAAAATCGCTCGGACAGTCGGAACATAACATTAAAAACCGCGCACATCAGCTCGAGGAACGGGAAAAGGAAATCGGCAATATAATCGCCCAGCAGAAAAACCAGCTCCTGAAAATTTCCGCAATGAACGCTGAAGAGGCGAAAGAACTCCTGCTGAAAAAACTCGAAGACGAGTGCGAACAGGAAATGAGTTCCATTATTCAGCGTAAAATGGAAGAAATGCAGGAGGCGGCCGAAGATAAAGGCAGGGAAATCATAAGCTCGGCTATCCAGAGATACGCCGCCGACCAGACCTGCGAAGTAACGGTCTCTACAATCGATATACCAAGCGACGATATGAAAGGCAGAATCATCGGAAGAGAAGGCAGAAATATCCGGTCATTCGAAAAGGCGACAGGCGTCGATGTAATCGTCGATGACACGCCGGGCGTTATCGTCATCAGCGGGTTTAACCCCATAAGAAGAGAAGTCGCCAGACAATCAATGGAAAAACTCATACAGGACGGCAGAATACATCCGAGCAGAATCGAAGAGCTTGTGGCGCAGACGAAAAAAGACGTTATACAAAAAGTTATGCAGGTCGGCAAAGAAGCATCGGTCGAAGTGGATGTAAGAGGCCTTAACCCCAAAATCCTTATGGAAATAGGAACCCTGAACTATAGAACCAGTTACGGACAGAACGTCCTGAGGCACAGCGTTGAAGTCGCATTCCTGGCACAGGTAATGGCGGACGAACTGGGACTTGACGGGTCAATCGCACGAAGGGCAGGATTCCTGCACGATATAGGAAAAGCGATGGACCACGAAGTCGAAGGCGGACATCCGGCTATCGGCGCAAATTATCTGAAAAGATTCAACGAATCGTCAATAGTACTCAATGCAGTCGCGGCTCACCACGGCGATATTCCAGCGGATAATCCTTACACGCCGCTTGTCGCCGCCGCCGATGCCATAAGCGCATCAAGGCCGGGAGCCAGACGAGAAACGCTCGAAAGATATATCAAGAGACTCGAAAAACTCGAAGAAATCGCGAACCAGTTCCCCGGCGTCGAAAATTGCTACGCAATCCAGGCCGGCAGAGAAATACGCGTTATCGTCAACGCTCAGAACATCGATGACGGCTGTGCCACAAAAATGGCCCGCGACATCGCCAAGAAAATCGAAGAAGAACTGACTTATCCGGGCGAAATAAAGGTTACTCTGCTTCGGGAAGTTCGTTGTATCGAATACGCAAGGTAAACGGATTGAAAATTGAAAATTTAAGATTGAAGATTTAAGATTTCGTTGTCGGTATAGGTATCGGTAACGTCGCGTGCGGCGTTTTCGGTTTGGTGTTTCGTGTTGTCTTGAAGAAAAATGAAACTCGGTTAAATTTAAACGAATACAGATGAAATTAAATATACTATGTATCGGCGATATTGTAGGCAGGCCGGGGAAAAGAATCCTTGGCGATAACCTCGGCGCAATTATAAAGCAGAATGAAATCGATTGCGTTATTGCCAATGCCGAGAACGCCGCCGGCGGTTCAGGACTTACGTTCCAGATTTACGATAAACTCCTGAAATACGGCGTTAATATGATTACGCTCGGCGACCATGTCTTCAAAAAGAAAGATATAATAACAGTCCTTGAAAAAAATGACAACATAGCAAGGCCGGCAAATTTCTCAGCTTATGCCGCCGGTAAAAGTTTCGCTATTTATAAATGCCAAAAAGGCCCCGTCATCGCGGTTGTGCCGCTTATCGGCAGAATATTTATGAAACCTGCCGACAGCCCTTACGACTGCATAGACGCCCTGCTGCCAAAATTACAACAGCAGGCCGATATTATTATCGTGGAGATACACGCAGAGGCGACGAGCGAAAAAGTCTCGATGGGTTATTACCTCGACGGAAGAGTAAGCTGCGTGTTCGGCACACATACGCACGTCGTTACGGCTGATGAAAAAATCCTGCCGAAAGGGACTGGGTATATAACCGATATAGGAATGACCGGCGCACATCATTCGGTACTGGGAAGAAGAATAGAATCGGTTCTGAAAAACTTCAGGACACGAATGCCCTGCCCATTTGAAATCGCAACTGAAGACCTGCGAATGAACGGTATTATTGTAACCGTTGACAGCACTACAAAAAAAGCAGAGAAAATCAGCCGATTCGAATTCAAAGATGAAAAAGCCGACACAATCGGCTATGACAGCGATGACGGCAAACCGGATTTCAACAGCGATTTTGAATAAAAACAAATCCAAGACCCAAGAGAGTTGGGCAATCATAACCTCTTTAAATTCAAAGTCTTATAATAATAGCTAAATTTTCATAAAAAGCTTGATTTTTTACCTTAACAGCTATACCATCGCTACAAGCTTCTCGTAAGGATTAACCGATAAGTAAGGAATAATAGAGGAAAATATCAGGGAGGCGGAAATGAAGCCAAAAGATGGCCGCTTCGATATCAGGGGGAGGATAAATTTCTATTTTTTTCCACAAGTAAATTTCCCTGTTTGTCGTTCCCCCCGTCTGACAAACACGGTCAGCGGCGACAAATAGTTAAAAATATATTTCCGTTGTAAAAAATGAAAAAATGTTTGTAGGAGAACAAAAAATGAAGACGGAATTTAAAAAAATTGTTTTGATTATCTTTCTTATTTGCGCCTCGCTGACTATTGTGCCATTCGCATCAGCAGGCGACCCCAACGGACCGCAACATGTTAAAACTCCGTCGGCACCTCCGCGGTCAGTCGTGATAAGAGATGCCGCAAAAGAGGTTGGGCTACTGGGGGCACCTCCGATCAGTCCGGTAGTCATAGTCGGAGTACCAGATTACATTTGGCGGCATGGCTGCGGACCCACGGCATTAGGTAATGTTGTAGGCTATTATGACACTCAGGGCTACAGCGACCTCATCACAGGCGACGCTTCTTCGCAGACCAACGACGTAAACCAGGCTATAGCTTCCGGGGGCGATTCGGGCAATCCCAATCCACCCGGCTCTGAAAAACATTATGAAGATTACTCGCGACCACAAGACGACCTGACTCCCGGGATGCTTCCGGATGATTATATCGCCCAGAGCCGGAATCCGCACCCAGATAACTGTATTGGCGATTATATGAAAACATCCCAAAGCAACTTTAACAATCGTTACGGCTGGAGCTGGTCAAATGATATAGGGCCGGCTTTCACAGGTTATGTGAACCAACAAAACGCCAGTTACAACCCAACTTACACAGAATACAATCCGATTGTTGGAATGGCATTGACATGGGCTGTAATGACCAATGAAATTGACAATGGTCGGCCAATGGTCTTTCTTGTCGACGATAATGGCGACAATGATACCGACCACTTTGTAACCGTTGTCGGTTATGATACCCAGACTAACCAGTATGGCTTTCTCGATACCTGGAACGTGATACCTACCGGCATCAGATGGGAAACTTTCCAATCAATGGGCAACTACCAGCCATGGAGCATCTGGGGCGGATGGTCCTTCAGGTTAAGCGGGGTAGGTGAGACAACTAAATGGGAGCAGCTACCCGATACGACCCCCAATGGTATGGATGTCCGCTGCGACCGAAAAGACAATGTTCAACGAGTACTGGCAGATGACTTTATGTGTACCCAGGCAGGTCCAATTGACAAGGTAATAATCTGGGGCTCATGGAAAAGCGATATAAAGGGTCAAATCAAAAAGATTCATTTGAGCATTCACAGCGACGACCCAATCGGTCCTGGTGGAACAGACCCCACTAATACCTACTCCAAACCAGATCAACTACTGTGGTCTAAGGATTTTGATGCGCCGGACTTTAACGAATCTCTCTTTGCAGACATTACCCCTGCATACGAATATTGGTGGCAGCCGGGGACTACTCCAATCGCATACGGCGACCAGAAAATTTGGAAATATGAAATACCAATTGACCCGTGCGTGGCATTCGTTCAGCAAGGCACCCCCACCAACCCGATAATCTACTGGCTTGACACCTATGTTGTGTTAGATAATAACCAGTCACCGCCAGCAGCTCAATTCGGGTGGAAGACATCGGGAGAGACAATGCATCGGCTGGATGACGCAGTTTGGTCAATTAATAATGGCACTGCCTGGAACGAAATGCACTATCCTCCGGGCCACCCAAAGAATCCTCTTTCTGCTGATTTGTCATTTGTGATTATAACCGGCCATACAGAACCGGAAGAACCGCCGGAAAGCGACCTTGGCGATGCGCCTGACAGCACAAACAACTCAGGCCTTGCAATGACTGCCTATCCGGCAGCGGGTACTATGGCCAATTACCCAACGGTATATCTTGATCCTACCGGCTTACCGCCTTTCGGACCGATTCATCAACAGCCTCAAGCGGTAGCATGGCTGGGCCCGAATGTAACTCTTGAAAACGAGGCTGATATTGGGCCGGACCAGGATCCGACAAATAATATCATCCCGCCAACTAATACTCCTGACCAGGATTTGGCTGACGATGGCGTTCTGAATATGCCGTTGGCGCTGCCACATTGTCTTTCGACAAACTTTAAATACAACGTAAATGTGGTCAATCCAAACGTCGCTTTGTATGTCAACGTCTGGTGCGACTGGAACCGCGATGGCGACTGGGACGACATTATGACCTGCGGCTCAAATAACGCTCCTGAATGGGCGGTTCAAAACCAGTTACTGCCGGCAGGTTCTATGGTCGTTGGTATGAATCAGAAAACCACACCTTCTTTCCGGCCGTGGCATCCTACAGGTGCACAAAAACCAACTTCGGAGATGTGGATGAGAATTACGCTGTCTGAACAGCCATGGGTAAGCGGCGGAATTATGGTCGGCAATGGCGGCTGTGGTCCTGCAAACGGCTACGATTATGGCGAGACCGAAGATTATCGCTTTGTGCCAATTACCGAATGTGTGAACAGTGCCGCACCGTTTTATACCGCATGGGTTGGCGCAGGTAAGCCATGGTCAAGACCTGCTTGCTGGTGCTGCCAGAGAAACTGCCGAGGCGATGCAGATTGCCTGAGACAATTGAACCTGTACTGGGTCTATACCGCTGACCTCACAATCTTTAGATCCGCCTATGCACTGACCGATGCCCAGCTCAACCAGGTAAAAATTTGTGCTGATTTCAACCACCTAAAACAGTTGAATCTGTACAGGGTTTATACCATGGATTTGGCTATTTTGAGGACATACTACGGAAGAGCTGTAGTTCCGGTCTGTCCTATGGACTGGGACGGCGACGGTGATAACGATTACAACTTCTGGACAAATTAAACCTTGTTTGGTAAATGTTAGTTTTTTAAGCCGTGGGCGGGTTTCCGCTCACGGCTTTTTTATTGTCCAAAATAATTCTATAATTCCATCTTGGTACTTGACTTTTTAATGCAAAAGGAGGTATCATATCTGATATATGGCTGATAAATATCAGTTAAGTTAAGGAGGCAAAAAATGAGGACAGAATTTAAAAAACTCGCCTTTGTAATCGTTTCATTTTTTCTTGCTACTTTGGTAAATGCCGCAGATTTACAATCAGATATTTGTCAACCTGCGCCTGACGGCCAAAGCTGCAGGCAAACCGCCTGTCCGGATTCAAATCAGCAATGCATACCAACAAAGATTCGCGTTAATTATAGCGAACAGGCGCCAACATACACCGTTCTTGAATGTCAGTGTAAGAATCAACAAACAGACTGCCACATAAATATTAATCCTCAATTTGAGGTCTATGTCACGGGCATCTGCTCAAACCCTAATTATCCATGCCAACTAATTGAAACAGATAACGGCGATGGCACTATTGATTATGAAAGTGATTGCGGCCTTATTCAGTCAGAAGCCGCTTCTGAGGATTCTCTGCCCGGCAAGGCGACTAATGTTTCTCCAGCCAACGGCGCAACAGGTGTCAGCCGTACTGGTACCAGTCTGACCTGGGTTGCCGGAAGCGGTACTGTTGATTCACACGATGTATATTTCGGAACTACAAATCCTCCGCCGTTCAAGGTCAACCAGACAGCCACAAGCTATGCTACCGGGACAATGGGCCAGGGCAAACTCTACTATTGGCGTATAGATGAAATTAACAATGGCGGTACTGCAACCGGCGATGTCTGGAACTTCAGAGTAGAGGAATGTGTAAAATCTACCGCTCCGTTCTATACTGCCTGGAAAGGCGGCGGCGCGTGGAACAGGCCTGATTGCTGGTGCTATAAGAGACATTGCCGAGGCGATGCCGATGGTCTCAAACAGTTGAGCTTGTACTGGGTCTATGTTCAGGATTTGACAATCCTCAGAAGTGCTTATGGTAAAATAGACTCACAGATGACAGGCAACAGGATATGCGCAGATTTCGACCGTGCAAAAGCATTGAATCTGTACAGAGTTTACACCAACGATTTGACTATATTAAGACTATACTACGGTAAGGGCGAAGCCCAAGTCAAGTGTTGCGATTTTGACCAGAACTGTACACTTGCTGCCGGCGACTATTTCAATTTCTGGACGAACTAATATCAGTCAAATATGCTGATTTTCAAGCCGTGGGCGGGTTTCCGCTGGCGGCTTTTTTATTGTCCAAAATCACTATAATTCCATCCTGGTACTTGACTTTTTAATGCAAAAGGAGGTATCATATCTTATGTATGGCTGATAAGTATCAGTTAAGTTAAGGAGGCAAAAAATGAGGAAACTGATTCTAATCTTAGCGATTTTCCTAATTTCTTCGCCGGCATTTGCTGCGTTGTCTGTCTATCTCGAAAGAGAAGGCATCACCAATGTCGTCGATGTCAAGTACAGCGGCGCTGATATAGCTAATTTGCCACGCGCATTTGCGCTGGTAATTAAAACAAATTGTCAGGCTTTGATTCACGATGTTAATAACTTTAAACTGGATGGCGAAAGCACAGCAGCAAGCCCTGGCTATGGTATTTATCCGGCAAGGATATTTATCGACACTGCCGGCACAGTAACCAGCTATGGTACTCCGCTGGCAGATTCAACCGATCCTGTTCCAGGCGATGGATTAGACTCTAACAGTGTAGTGCTTGAATTCGGTTCGCTATATTCTGGCGATGCCAATGCTCCTGCTGCAAGCGGCACTTTGTGTAAGCTGTACATTAACCTCAATGGCAGGACAACCGATTTTATTCTGACTATGACAGATGAAGCCACCTATCGCGGCGGTGTAGTCCTTGAAGACGGTACAAAAGTTGAAGTAAACTCTACGCTGATATTGGGGTGCTTGTCTTTGCCGGGAGCGGTCACGAATCCAAGCCCCGCTAATATGGCGACATGTGTCAGCATTATACAGGACCTGAACTGGACGAGCGGGATATATGGTTGCGGTATAACACCATCACACGATGTTTATTTCGGAACTGCAAATCCGCCGCCATGTCAAGGCAACCAGACTGCAACGACTTTTGATACTGGAACAATGGCCAATAATACAACCTACTATTGGCGTATAGACGAAGTAAGCCCAGGCGGCACTACGATGGGGGATATCTGGAGATTCACCACGGTACAGGCAGCACCAGGCCCGGCAACTAATCCCAACCCAGCTAATGGAGCTACGGACATTCCTCGTATCGGCACAAGTCTGAGCTGGACTGCCGGAAGTGGTACTGTTGATTCACACGATGTTTATTTCGGAACTACAAATCCTCCGACGTTCAAGGTCAACCAGACAGCCACAAGCTATGCTACCGGGACAATGGGCCAGGGCAAACTCTACTATTGGCGTATAGACGAAAAGAATACTGGCGCTACTACACCCGGTGACGTCTGGAACTTCAGAGTAGAGGAATGCGTAAAGAGTACCGCACCGTTTTATGGCGCCTGGGTTGGCGCAGGTAAGCCGTGGTCAAGACCTGATTGCTGGTGCTGCCAGAGAAACTGCCGAGGCGATGCAGATTGCCTGAGACAATTGAACCTGTACTGGGTCCTTACAGCGGACTTGGCAATCCTTAGATCCGCCTTTGCACTGCCCGATGCTCAGCTCAACCAGGTAAAAATTTGTGCTGATTTCGACCACAAGAAACAGTTGAATACGTTCAGGGTTTACACCGCGGATTTGACTATTTTGAGCCGGTACTATGCTACGACCCAATCCAACGTTCCGATATGTCCTATGGACTGGGACGGCGATGGCAACAATGATTACAACTTCTGGACAAATTAAAAACCGTTCAAAAATGTTAGTTTTTTAAGCCGTGGGCGGGTTTCCGCCCACGGCTTTTTTTATGGAACGGGCAGCAAAATAGACTTATAATCGCCTCTATGAAAGACAGTTTGTTTGAAGAACCGAAAGAAACAAATCAGCCTGCGGCTAAGATATATACCGTCAGTCAGATTACATCTCTTATAAAGATAAGTCTGGAAAATTCGCTGCCGGGCAGGCTAACCATCACGGGCGAAATAAGCGGCTTTAAGAAACACTCCAGCGGACATTGCTACTTCGACCTTAAAGACGAAAACGCCGTTATCCCCTGTGTAATGTGGAGCAGCGATTTTGTTAAATTAAAATTCAAGCCGGAAAATGGGCTGGCAATCCTTGCCAAAGGCTATATCGACGTCTATCAGCCGCAGGGTAAATACCAGTTCTATGCCGATATGATGTCGCCGGCAGGTATGGGGGTTTTGCAGCTTGCCTTCGAACAGATGAAAAATAAACTCGCGGCCGAGGGACTGTTCGATGAAGAACATAAAAAGCCCCTGCCGAAATACCCATTCAGAATCGGCATACTTACCAGCAAATCCGGCGCGGCACTGCACGATATAGTTGACAGCATTAGAAACCGCTGGCCGGTGGCGAAACTTTTGTTTTACGATGTGCCGGTGCAGGGAGAAGGAGCGGCTGAAAAAATCGCTCTCGCGATTAAAGACGTTAATAAAAGAAACGCTTCGCTGAAGCTTGACGTTATAATTGTCGGACGCGGCGGCGGGTCAATGGAAGATTTATGGGCGTTTAACGAAGAAGCGGTCGCGCGAGCAATATTTAATTCAAAAATTCCAGTCATAAGCGCCGTCGGACACGAAGTCGATGTAACAATTGCAGATTTAGTTGCTGATGCGCGTGCATCAACGCCGACAAAGGCGGGAATGATAGCTGTGCCGGACATAAAAGAAGTATTAAGCCAAATAGATAATATATCCAAAAGAATCAAATCCGATACCGATTCAATTTTAATACTTTCATCGCAGAAATTAAAAACGATTCTGGCCGCGGCGATATTCCGCAATCCGCTTGTCATAATTAAAAACAGAGAACAATCTCTTGATGAATTTGAAAATAATCTCGCCAATTCGGCAAAATCCTTTGTCGCCAATATTCGCAGTCTGATTCAGACATATCTTGAAAAGATTTTTAAAATCGAACCGCATAGAATTATGGCCGAGCGGAAAATTTCATTGAATAATCTGCAGAACCGCTGCGATACGACAATAAAAACAGTTTTGCACGAATTGAACCTAAAACTTACAGGTTGCGCAAACCGATTGGCCGGTCTTAACCCCAAATCGGTGCTGCAGCGAGGATACAGCATCACACGAAACAAAAGAACTTCAACAGTAGTCAAATCCTTAAACGATATCGAAATATCAGATTCAATAATCACCGAACTTGCGAATGAGAATATAATTGAAAGCAAGGTAGTAAAAAAGTAGAATAGCCGCACTTGCATCGCCGTAGCGGCTCCCGTAAGGGACACCTAACGGCGGATGGCTAAACAACTGGATTCCCGCTTCCGCGGGAATGACAAATTTTAAGGAAAACAAAATGACGAGAAAAAGCTCCGCGAGTCCCGCAATCATCCCGAACAGTATTTTACCGCTGCTGGTCTGCCTTATTCTTCTGACAGGGGCGGCCGGCATAGTAAATGCGGGCTGGGAGCAGGCCGACAAGATTTTGAGCAGGATTAAAGCTCCAACATTTCCGGACAGAGATTTTAACATAACCGATTACGGCGCGGTCGGAGACGGAAAAACGATTTGCACCGAAGCTATCAATAAAGCAATAACGGCAGCAAGTAAAGCCGGCGGCGGCAGGGTCGTAGTTGGGGCAGGAGAATTTTTAACCGGCGCGATTTATCTGAAAAGCAATGTCAATCTCTATGTTTCAGAGGGCGCTGTTATCAAATTTTCGAACGACCCCAACGCATATCTTCCGGCGGTATATACCCGCTGGGAAGGTGTAGAGTGCATGAACTATTCGCCGTTGATATACGCCTATAAAGAGAAAAATATTGCGATAACAGGCAAAGGATTGCTCGACGGGCAAGGCGCGAACTGGTGGGGCTGGAAAAATAAGCCGCAGCGGCGTGAAGACCGAACAAAGTTGTTCGATCAGGGACGAGACGGCGTGCCTGTCAAAGAAAGACAATACGGCGGCAAGTCGTTAAGTCCCAATATGATTGAACCTTACAGATGCAAAAATATTCTGATAGAAGGGATAAAGATAATAAATGGGCCGTTCTGGCATATTCATCCGGTACTATCGCAGAATATTACCGTTAGAAATGTAAGAGTTGACGGCAGCGGCCCCAATAATGACGGCTGCGACCCCGAATCGTGTAAAGATGTTCTTATTGAAGGCTGCTATTTCAATACAGGAGACGACTGCATCGCGATAAAGTCAGGCAGAAACAACGATGCCAGACGAGTAAACGTGCCAAGTGAAAATATTATCATCCGAAACTGCGAAATGAAAGAAGGACACGCCGGTGTGGCAATCGGGAGCGAAATAACAGGCGGAGCAAGAAATATCTTCGTCGAAAACTGTTTAATGGACGACCCGAATCAGGACCGGGCAATAAGACTTAAAACCAACTCCGTACGAGGCGGCTTTATAGAAAATGTCTATGTAAGAAATATTACCATAGGGCAGGTAAAAGAGGCTGTGCTGCTAATCGATTTCTTCTACCAGGATATCGAAAAAGGCAATTACAAGCCGATCGTTAAAAATATCAACCTGGAAAACGTGACCAGTAAAAAAAGCAAATACGCGTTATTCCTCAGGGGTTTTGAGGATGCGCCAATAAGAGATGTCCACCTGAAGAACTGTACGCTCGAGAACAACGAAAGCCCCGATGTAATCAGCAATGTCAAGAATCTGGTTATGGAAAACGTGAAGATTAACGGCAAACTCGCTACTTCCGCAGGCGCAGAGGCCGATTAAAAACAATTAAACAAAAAAAGGTTCTGTAATGAAAAATACCGTTATCCTGTTTTGTGCCTTATGCATCGCTGCGGCAATGTTCGCCGGCTGTAAAAAAAACAATGCGCTCAGGCCAGAGGTAGTATTAAAACTGGCTCACGCCCTCGATATAACTCATCCTGTGCATAAAGGGATGGTGTATATGGCCGAGAAAGTGTGGGAAAAATCGGGCGGCCGGATGAAGGTCGAAATTTATCCGAGCGAACAGTTAGGCACCGAAAAGGAATGTATAGAAGCGATTCAACTGGGTTACCTTGCGATAACCAAAACTTCCACCGCGCCGATGGAGGGATTCGTATCGAAAATGAAAATTTTCGGTATTCCATATCTGTTCAGAGATTCAGAACATTTCTGGAAGGCACTCAAAAGCCCGGCAGGTAAAGAAGTGCTTTGGGCCGGCCAATCCAAGGGACTGAGAGGATTATGTTACTATGACGCCGGGGCGAGAAGTTTTTATTCTAAAAAAGCAATCAACTCCCCCGCCGACCTGAAAGGAATGAAGGTTCGCGTGCAGAACAGCATTATGTCGATAAAAATGATACAAGCCATGGGCGGCTCGCCGACATCGATTCCATTCGGCGAACTTTACACCGCGCTCGACCAGGGAGTTGTGGACGCGGCGGAAAATAACCCGCCGTCATTTTATACAAGCCGGCATTACGAGGTTTGCAAATATTATACGATGGACGAACATACAATGCTGCCAGATATTCTGGTAATCAGTACAAGAGTCTGGAATAAACTTACTCCCGAGTTTCAGCAGATATTGCAGGAAGCGGTGGACGAATCAGTCGAATATCAACGTAAACTCTGGGCCGAGGCCGAACAAAACGACCTTAAAACTGTTGAAAAGCAAGGTGTAAAGATTATATATCCGGACAAGCAGCCATTCAGAGATTCAGTTAAGAGCGTATGGGATGAATTCGAGGGCACTGAAATCGGCGACCTTATAAAAAGAATACAGGAGGTACAGTAACAGTGTTAAAATTGATAAAAAAGATATTGGACCAAATGCTGGAAATACTAATTATGATAGTTATGGCTGTTCTGGTTATAGATGTGTCATGGCAGGTCTTTACCCGCCTTGTGCTGAAAAAGCCAAGCACAGTAACAGAAGAACTGGCAATATTTATGATTATCTGGGTCGCGATGCTCGGTGCGGCGGTCGCACTGAATCGAGGCGCACATCTGGGCATCGATTACCTTGTAAATAAATTGTCCATAAGAAAAAAAATCTTTACAGAGGCTTTCGTCTTTTTCTGCATAGCGATGTTTTCGTTATGCGTTATGGTCATAGGCGGAATGGACCTTGTCATCAGCACTTTGAACTTAGGACAAATATCGCCGGCATTGGGAGTCAGAATCGGATATGTATATCTTGCAATACCAATCAGCGGCTTTTTCCTCGTACTTTATTCAGTAATCGGACTGGTTGAAAGGCTGGTTGAATTATATAGGCATCGTTATACTTCACAGCAAAAAACCCTGTCGGCTGACGAGCAGGTTGGCGCATATTGACGCTAAATTAAAAATTCGAAAGGATACTCAGTGAGTTTCCCAATAGTAATTCTGGTTTTGAGTTTTGTCATACTGGTCGCCTTAAATGTGCCGGTAGCGTTCTGTATGGGCATTTCAACAGTTCTGGCGCTTTTGGCTATGGGCGATTTGCCGGCGTTCGTGGCTACGGCACATAAGATAGCTACCGGAATCGACAGTTTCACTTTGCTGGCGATACCATTTTTTATATTGTCCGGGCTGCTGATGGGACAAGGCGGCATCGCCCGGAGACTTATTGATTTCGCCAATGTGATTGTAGGCCGATTTCGCGGCGGACTTGCTTTTGTAAACATATTAACCTGTATGCTTTTCGGCGCTATATCAGGCTCGGCAACGGCGGCAGTATCAGCGGTAGGCGGCTTTATGATTCCGCTAATGAATAAAATGGGCTACAATCGGGAATTCAACACGTCTGTAACGATAACGGCAGCAACAACAGGCCTCTTGATTCCGCCCAGCAACTCTATGATTGTTTACTCTCTGGCAAGCGGCGGCATTGTTTCAATCGCCGCTTTGTTTATGGCAGGCTACATTCCCGGCATACTGACGGGAATATCTCTGATGATTGTCAGTGGAATTATATCCGTCAGGAAAAACTACGGCAAAGGAGAAACTTTCGCCTTTAAGGAAGGTTTGATGCGTTTCCTGCACGCGATTCCGCCAATGATGCTCGTGCTTATCGTGGTCGGCGGAATCCTGATGGGATGGTTCACTCCGACAGAAGCGTCGGCAATAGGCGTTCTCTACACATTAATCCTGGCGGTATTCGTATATCGGGAGGTCAAAATCAGCCAACTGCCGGCAGTTTTGCTTCAGTGCGGCGTTATCACATCGGTCGTCTTTATGCTCATAGGAACAAGTATGGCGATGTCGTGGGTTCTGGCGGCGGAAAATGTTCCGCAGGAAATCAACGCAGGTTTAATGGGCCTGACAGACAATAAATTTCTCATCCTGCTGATAATCAACGTCTTAATGCTGGTTGTAGGATGCTTTATGGATATGACACCTGCAATTTTGATATTTACACCGATATTTTTACCTGTTATACAAAGACTTGGTATGCATCCGCTTCATTTTGGTATAATATTAATTATGAATTTGAATATAGGTTTATGTACGCCGCCGGTCGGGACGGCCCTGTTCCTGGGCTGCGGGATAGCTAATACTACCGTAACCAAGGTGATTCGGCATATTTTGCCGTTTTTTATAGCGATGATAATTACACTTATGATATGTACCTATGTGCCGGCAATAACAATGTGGCTGCCGGAAAAACTGGGATTTGTTAAATAAAGGTATGTAATGGCTGAAAAGAAAGAAAATAACGATATAAATAACCTCTCGTTCGAACAGGCGATAAAAAAACTTACCGATATTGTAAGTAAAATCGAAGACGGGCAGATTTCGCTCGAACAGAGCCTGACCCAATACGAACAGGGAATGGAACTTATAAAACACTGCCGGGGTATTTTGCAAAAGGCGGAAAAGAAAATAGAAGAAATATCGAATGAAAAGGAAAAAGATAAATAGCCACAAAGACACCAAGACACAAAGTTTTTGATATATCATTTTATTTCGTGCCTTTGTGCCTTAGTGGCAAAAGTTTTTTATGCGAGCGTGGCGGAACTGGCAGACGCGCAAGGTTTAGGTCCTTGTGTCCTAACGGGCTTGTGGGTTCGACTCCCTCCGCTCGCATTTACTTATAAAATAAAGAGTTATATCAATTTACATACTCAAAAATCTCCCCTTAAAACACCCCCTTCATTAAATTAAATTATAAGAAAAATTAATCACTTTTCTATGCGGTATTGGGGGGAAAGGAAAAAAGTTAAAAATATTGATGTTTTTAAATGGTCCTGATATTCTATATGGCCATATGTGAAATGTCAGATACAATCTGGTAAAGAATTTAGGAATTTTTTAAATTTTTTTTTGAAAGAAGTTGAAAATGAAACAAATAATTGTACTGGTTGTTATCGCAATAGTCGGACTCGGAGCCGGACTGACAGGCGGTATAATGATAACAAATTCAAAGAGCAAAGCAGCGATTGCCGATATGCAAACAAAGATGCAGCAATCAGAGGCATCGTCACAGGAGAAAATTCGTAATTACGAAATCATTATAAGTCGATTAAGCAACGAACTGCAACAGGCTAAAATCGAAATTGAAAAGTCTAAAACCCCAGCCCCGGCCGCCCCAGCCGCGGGGGAATCAGTAATCGCCACGCCAGGAAATGTAAATACTGCCGCTGCACCAGCCGATGGCTCCATCCCAGGAACTACAACGCTATACACCATACAAAGCGGTGACAGTCTTTGGAGCATTGCTCAAAAACAACTCGGTAACGGCGACCGCTTCAAAGAAATACTCAAACTGAATCCCAAGATTTCAGCCAAGAGTAATCTTACTATTGGTACCAAGTTGACAATTCCCGCTAAATAAAAACCAAAAGTACATCTTTGGAATATATTAAAAAGGGAATAGTAATGATAAAAGCAATGGCACATATTTGTGTTTCGACAAAAGACCTGGATAAAACAGAGAAGTTTTACTGCTCCTGCCTGGGCCTGGCAAAGAAATTCAGTTTTATTCGAGACGGTAAAGTCTTTGGTTATTATCTTCAAATCAATGAGCATAATTTTATCGAGTTCTTTCAGGCTGATGCCGTTTCATCAGAAGATAAACCGAAGGTCATGCACTTTTGCCTGGAAGTAGATGATATCGACAAGGCAATCAAAGAAATAAGGAATTGCGGCGTTAGTATCACCGATAAAAAAACAGGCAGCGATAATTCCTGGCAGGCCTGGCTTACCGACCCCAACGGCATTAATATAGAACTCCATCAATACACGGACAAAAGCAGCCAGATAACCGGAAATGATTGTATTGTAAAACAAAAATGGTAGTAGAATTTTATGTCTGAAAGGACGTGGAAGTCCAACTTCCTCCGCTCGCATTTTTTTATTCTGCAAATGCTTATATAATTGCCCTTCCTAAAAATCTCTCCTAAAATACCCCTGCTGTAAAAATTTATGCTGACTTCTCATCCTGTAACAATAAAGGTAGGATAGGTAAAAAATATTTGTGGGTTTTTGGAAATAAAACTATTGCCAGTGACAACCGTGTGGCACTGGGGAGAAAAATAATTTCAAATTGGTCTTGAAAATAAATATCAATAGCAGTTAACTTATTTTTGGAAGAGTCAGATGAGAGTGTTGAGCTTATCTGATAAACGTATATTTAAAACATAAAGTGAACAGGAATGATTATATGCGTTTAGAATAAATAGTTTACGCAACTATGGTTAGAGGAGATTATGTACTCAGTTCTTACGGCATCAATTAAAAAAACAAAGAAATACTGTTTCCAAATTTGTTTATGGACATAGTTGTTTTAATATAAATAGCTAATGAAAGGCAGAATTATGAAGTCTTATCAAAATGCAATTCTCCTGGTTCTAATAAATTTATCAGCCTCTTCGGTTCTATTGGCAGATATTCAAACCGAATCGAATCTGGTACTGTCGCGAATCAAGGCTGCAGATGCCAGAACCGCAGAGAAAAACGTTGCGGCATTACAGCGGGATTTCGCTAATTCACCGCAGCTTGCGGACAAGCTTGTTAGTATCGCGTGGGCTTACGCAGAAAGGCCTGAACGGTTTAAGCAAGCTAAAGATTTGTTTAATTCTGTTGCGAAGGATTTCCCGAAATCTTCTGCGGCAGCTGATGCGCGGGTTTACAGCATCCTGATGGATGCGAGGATAAAGCTTCGCAGCGGAGACATTGCGGGAGTCGAGGCTGTAATCAGGAAGATGCGAACTGAAAATTCATCGAATCCTGCTTTGCCAAATGGCCTTTATAATATTGCATGGGCTTACGCGGACAGACCTGAGTATTTTGAGCAGGCTAAAGATTTGTTTAATTCTGTTGCGAAGGATTTCCCAAATTCTTCGCAGGCGGTCGAAGCCCGGCTTTATGGCGTTATGATGGATGCCAAGCTGAACCTTGAGGAAAAGGATATTGCCGGGGTCGAGGCTGTAATTGCGAAAATACGGACTGAAAATCCATCGAATCCCGCTTTGCCAAATGCACTTTATAATATTGCATGGGCTTACGCGGGCAGACCTGAATGTTTAGAGCAGGCCAAAGATTTGTTTAATTCTGTTGCGAAGGATTTCCCGAATTCTTCACGGGCGGTAGAAGCCCGGCTTTATAGCGTCATGACGGATGCGAGGCTAAAGCTTCGGGATGGCGATATTGCCGGGGTCGAGGCTGTAATTGCGAAAATACGGACTGAAAATTCATCCAATCCCGTTTTGCCGAATGGTCTTTATAATATTGCATGGGCTTACGCAGAGCGGCCTGAATGGTTTGGGCAGGCTAAAGATTTGTTTAATTCTGTCGCGAAGGATTTCCCGGACTCTTCTGTGGCTGCTGATGCCCGGTTTTATGGCACCGTGATGGATGTTTTAGCTCTTATCGTATCGCAGGATTATGCTCAGTCTAAAATATCATTGGACAAGCTGATTGCCAATTTTAATGAGAATTCGTATCTGCCCGAAAGAATGCTCGACATAGCGGAAATGTGTTATAAAAAAGCTGTAAATTCGGGGATTGGAAAAGAATCTGCCGATAAGATGCTGCATCTTTCCTGCGAATTGCTGGAAAAATATGTAGTGGGAAAAACTGCCGGTTCAACTTTAACGATTGCCTATTACACATCAGGCTTAAATTATGACAAATTAGGCGAATACGAAAAGGCTGCAATCGCTTTCAAAAACGCACATCAGACGGACCCGAAATTTAAATATGCGGATTACTGTCTTTTCGCACAGGGATATTGTTACGAAGAACTCATGGAAAATCAATTAGTTACAGAAACAGAAGCTAAACCGCAAATTACATCACATTACAGTAAGCTGCTTGCGGATTGTCCGCAAAGTAAGTACGCACCATACGCAAGAGGCTGGCTGCAGAGCAATAAATAAAAAAATATTCATTACAGAGAAGGGATAAGGACAATGAATAACATATATACAGGATTTAAAGTATCACTGATTGTATTTTGCGTTTGCTTTGCTCAAATAATAATTGCCTGTTCACCGCCTCCGTCGCCTCCGTCGCATCCGTCGCTTCCTGTGGCCAATAATCCGAGTGTAAATCAGACTCCGGATAATGATATAAATAAACCATCAAATAAACCTCCAAAAGAAGAAAATACCGACGGCGACCCCATTGATATTGTGAATGGGAAACATATCTATTCTGCAACGGATTTGGTCATTAAAGGCAGAAAACTTGATGTTGTTATTCGAAGATTTAATCAGAACGGTTTTACGACATCCGGTACGGTTAATTTTACAGGAAGTGGTTATGACCCAGGTGGCGGCAGTATTGTTGAATATTGTTGGCATTTTCCCAAGGAAGTTTATGATATTAGCGGCGAATTAACCGCTACGCCGAACTGCAAATTCACAGTACCCGGAACATATAACTGCTTCTATAGCGTAAAGAACAACAGTGGCAAATGGTCATCACCTGTTGTATCTTTTGACATTATAGTCAGTCCGGATGTTAAAACATCCCATTTCGGATACAACTGGGATATGAATTACAATCTGAAAGTAGCCGAAGTCAACGAAACATCTATTACCTTTTTCAACGGCCAGACATACCGGTTAATTTATAATAAAGTTAACGGTTCGAATCCTGCGAAATATATTAATCCAACAAACATTTCAGATTATTTTCTAAAAGAAGGCGGATTATTTACATTATATGAAAAATATGGAATGAAATATAAATTCGATACCGACGGATGTCTTTGGCGAATAGAAGACCTTTCGGGCAACGTTATCAGTTTTTCCTATACTGGAACCGGCCGATTCAAAAAATTAACCACGATAACAGATGATTTAAACAGAAATATTAACTTAAACTATAGCTTCGATGGTCTGCTTTATAAGATAACAGCTTTTGACGGAAGAGTATGGGAATATGTATATAATGGCAATACCAATAATCTCACTTCAGTAAAAAACCCGGCTGGTTTTGCAACCACATATAATTATGACAGCAGGCATAATCTTACATCAGTTACAGACCCGAACGGTCAAACATGGCTGACAAATACTTATGATTCCAATGACAGGGTTATCCACCAGAAATACGGCGACGGTTATTATGATTTTACCTATGAGCCCAAGTACAATCTTACAATGGTAAAAGACCGCACGGATATTAACAGCCTTAATCTTTATGATGACAGCGGCAATGTTACCAGCCATCTAATATATAATGAAAATGACCAGGGCTGTTCCACTTACTCTACAAGAGAGTCAAAACTTATTTCTTATTGGGCGTTAGATGAAGATTTGCCTTCTTCCGATTGCGGCTGCACGAATCCCACCATAATCACAAATGTAACCCAATTGCAGAATATAATAAATAAT
>Ga0315287_10000907_pt1 | contig 26492 bp, 30 predicted proteins | sample YL17G11_0_MG_FD_205037 | JGI IMG/M metagenome (GOLD analysis project Ga0315287, IMG submission 205037) | Sediment microbial communities from Yellowstone Lake, YNP, Wyoming, USA - YL17G11_0 | ecosystem: Environmental > Aquatic > Freshwater > Lake > Sediment | place: USA: Wyoming | collected... | reverse complement strand
AAACCCGTGCCGAGCTACAAGCGACGGCCGCTGCACTAGCCGCCACCCGCAACGAAGCCAGCAGTTTGGAAGCACAAAAGGCCTTTCAAGACCGGATCAAAGGCGTCAAATCCGGGTTTACCACCAAAGAAGCCGACGTCATGCAACAAGGCAATAACATCATCCTTCGCCTTAAAGGCCTGGACTTTGCCTCAGGATCGGCAAACATCAAGACGCATGACTACGCTCTGCTCAATAAAGTTCGCGATGTGATCGCCGGGTTCAGTCCAGTGAGCGTCAGCATCATCGGTCACACCGATGGCAAAGGCAAAGCCAGCTTGAATAAAAAGCTGTCGTTAGAACGGGCCGAAGCGGTCAGAACCTACCTTGAGGCGAACCTTGGTCAAGCCGGCAGTGTAAGCTTTGCCCAGATCTCTGGAATGGGCGATGAGCAACCACTGGCTTCCAACAAGACCGCCGCGGGCCGCGCGAAGAATCGTCGCGTCGATGTCACGATCACGCCAACCGGCGTCGCGCACTAAACCTTCTGACTAAGTGCTGAGGGCGGGACACTACTCCCGCCCGGCATTAAGGCGCTATAGCCGTCGCGGTAACTAGGATAGAGAAAGCGGTAGCCAGAGGCCACAAGACGCTGATTCGAACAGCGCTTGTGGCCTCGTAGCGTGGACGAGGCCTCAGCCCCTGTGGTGAGGCGTAAGGTTGTGCCAAGTTGCTCCGCTAACCAGGTCCCCACTTCAAAGCGCGTGGCGCTAACGGAGTCGACACCGTTGTAAATGGGGGATGGAGCCGCAAGAGCGGCGACGTGAGCAAGAATCCGCGCGGCATCAGCCTGGTGGATGCGATTGGTGTAGGCGCTACCTTGCGGGTTAAAAGTCATCGTGCCTTGACGCACCCCCTCGATCAATGAGGTACGACCTGGTCCATAAATCCCTGCTAGGCGAACGGCAATATCCTGCGGCCGAAGCAGGGCCTCACCAGCGAGGATGAGCTTAGAGGTCGCCGACGTCGGCGCGGTCACCGCATCTTCATCGACCCATTCACCAGCGCTCTGACCGTAGACCGACGTGCTCGACGTCAACACCAGGCGCGCTCCAGGACGTCCCGTGCGTTCCAGGTGATTGAGGATGCGGCTGAGGCCGCGTTGATACACAGCAGCGTAGGCCTCGATGGTCGAGCCATCAGGTGCGGCCGTATAAAAGACTGCGTCCAAATCTCGCGGCAGTGCAGCGCCACCTTCATGCACGAGGTCCCCGACCAACCAGGAGATACCGGCATAAGCCGCAGGCGCCACGGCTGAGCGCCGCAACGCATAAACCACCCCGGCATGAGTCTGCGCCAGGACCTGCGCCAACTCCGACCCGACATAACCGCAACCGGCGATCAGATAGCGTTGGTCTTGGGTGGTCATAGGCTCAACCTTTCTTGCTGGGTGCATGACCAGCCATAGCAGTAATCTGCCGGTGCAAACTAGTCAGCAACGGGTAGGCACGCTCGTCGGTAGCCAGCCCGGCGAGGAAGGACGATTCGGTCGGCCGCGCTAGTCGCATATCGCGCGCCATGGAATTTTCGTTATCAGCGGTCGCCTCGATCAGCTGCAGCAGCGCCGCATAGAGCTCGTCACGCGACAAGGGCCACGGCCCCCAAAGCTGCTGCCCCAGCCGCAGAGCTTCACTGAAGACTGCCGCGAGCATCGGTAGATCGCCAAGCAGCTCGCCGTTATGCGCTCGCCGTTGTGTCGCGGCAAGCGTATTAATCACCGTGTTGAATAGCCACTTACGTCGGTGCATCCACAGGATGCGCGGATGCCAGCGAAATAGCGCCTCGCGGTCGAACCAATCCTGCTCCACCGGCAATGGTCCATCAACGCCGTTTAACGGGCCGATGCCTAGCTCGCCGCCTTGCGATCCGGCCTGGTACGAGGCCGGTCCCAGTGCCGTAACGCCAAACGTGCAGTACCCTAGACGCCAGTGTAAATCCGGACGCTTTGCCGCAGCCGCTTCGACCTGGGCGGCAACCGCACCGTTACTAACGGGCCAGACGATGGTGCCGCTTTGCAGATGCGCGGTCCAAGTCAATGCCGCTTCAAGGTCGAAGGCTTTGACGGCGACCACGGCTAGCACCAGCCGCGGCGACCCAAGCTCGAGCCTCGGCGCATCCACCGGTGGAGCACCGGCAAACCTAGCCCGGTAAGTCATCGGCCCCTGACGCCCGACAAAGCCCACGGTGAGTCCGAGGCGGACCAGGCGTCCGTATAAGGCCACGCCAATCGCCCCGTTGCCGATCATCAACGCCTGGTCACGCTCCAGCATATCGTCCCACTTTAGCAAAAAAATTCGTATTACCAGTCACCTAGACAAAAGCAGTCAACTTTAGCACCGGTTGCGACGATAGAGAAGGCTGGAGGCAAGAGTATGACGATAGGTACCCCAACCGCGACCGCCACCCCCGCCACGACCGCCCAGGCGACCCAGAAATTCAACGAGGTCCTCGTCCTGATGGATGATCAGACGTGGACCTGGAGTCTGGTCACGACCCAGCTCAGTCATCTCAAAATGGAGCATGTGCGCCTACCTTCGACCGTTAAGATCCGCCAGAGCTGGGAGCGGCTCAAGCATGCGGCGCGGATCATCGTTGCCTGGGAATCAAAAGGCCGAAGCGGCGGCGCGATGATCGAAGAAATCCTCAGCGTGCAGCCAAACTTTAACGTCGGCGAACGCATCATCGTCTTGACCACCAACCCGACGCACGAGGACGTCGTCTATTTTAGTGAACTAGGCGTGCGACGGATCGTTCGCCTACGCAACCGCGACAAGGACCTCATCCAAGCCGGGCGCGAGTTGAGCCTCCATCTCACCCTCGAAGTCGGCAAGGACAAGATCGAAGAAGCCTGGCGCAAGCTGCATTTTATCCTCGATACCCTGCCCAAAGTAGTGCCTCCCGCAGTCCTAGCGCGCGTCGAAGACAGCGTGCGCAAGCTCAAGCCGGAGGAGTTTACCGCCCGCTACCTCGATGCGATCGCCAAGGTCCAGATGTTCAAGGACAACGATCACGAGGCGCTCAAATGTTGGCATGCGGCGCTGGACAAGAATCCCAATTACTACCGCGCCTATCACAATCTGATCGAGTTTCACCGCTTGCGCGGCAGGCCGAACGAAGCGATTGCGCTGATGCAAAAGATGCATGAACTCAATCGGCAAAATATCAGTCGGCTGATCGGCATGGGCGAGATCCAGATGGATCTCAAGGACCACCAACGCGCCGAGTTCTACTTCAAATCAGCACTCGATCGCGATGCCTACGCCAGTGGAGCGCTCAACGGACTAGCCGAGATCCGCTTTCACCAAGGCGACCTCGAAGAATCGCGGCGCCTTCTGGCACGCTCGCAACTGGCCTATAAAACCGCGGCAAATCTCAACCAAGCCGGCATCGACTTAGTCCGCAAAGAAAAATACGAAGCAGCACTCGATCACTACACCCGCGCCCAATACGTGCTACCCCAGCAAGACAAGGGGCCTCTGCTGTTTTACAATATCGGTTTATGCTACACCCGCTGGGGTCGCTACCGAATGGCGAAAGAGTTCCTGCGCATCGCCCTGATCAAGGAGCCTAACTATAAAAAAGCGGCCAAGCTCCTCGAACAAGTCGAACTCAAAACGGGCGAACCGCAGGCAGCGTAGAGGTGTGCTCACCGCTTCAAAGTCATCTCGTCGGTCTGGTAGACCTGCGGCAGCTTACGCGCATCGCGGATGAGAAACGACTGCTGGTTGCGCAGATACTGGACGATGTTGCGGCTTTTAGGATCCATCTTCAACCGATCGATCTCGGTTTGGATGTCATTGATCCGTTCGGTACCGTCTTGCTTGGTGTAGATCTGATCGAGGATCTTATTGAACTCGTTCTTCTCGGGTTCGCTTAGACCAGTGGTGTTGGTGTAGCGATGATATTTATTGACCTGGAGCGGCTCGGTATCGATGACGACGTTGCCATCTTCACGTTTGTCGACGACGACTCCGGGCTGCGTATAGACGCCTGACTTGGGGACTAAATCGCCGATCTGAGCCATAAACTGTACTCCCTTGGTTAGCGCGTTTTACTTTCGGACACCGCGTACTCGCGCGGTTTGATGGCATGGGTATTCATGATGTGCACCATTTCGGCCCTGACGTAGCGGCTGAGTTGATGGTTACGCGGATCCTTGTCTAATTCTGTGAGTCGCCCGAGCAGGTCCTCAACCCGCCCAGCCGGGTCGTCGGTTGCTTCTTTAACGGCATCGAGCAGCTCATTGAAGCGGCCCCGGTTGTCTGGAGACAAGCCATTGATATAGCCATGCCGCGTCTCTTCTTGGACCTTATCCAAGTCGCTTTCCAGCTTCAGCTGCCCGCTGTTTGAGTCACGCTCCTTAACGGTCGCCGGAAGCCCGGACCGGATAAAGACGGAATCACCGACCCGCACGCTCAATGACCACCTCGCCGGCAAATGGGCTCTGCTACGACTGTTCTCCTCCACTAGCTTAGCAAGCCGGAAATTCAATCGCAACCCACCGATATAAGGAAGTATTTTCCTATTTCACCAGGCAGAAAATGCCGCCCTCTAGGCAGCATGGTGCGATAAATAACTCAAGGTTTGCCGAAAAAAAGCCGATTGGGATAAGGTATCAAGTAGCTTGGTTAGTCAGCCAAGGAGGATAGCGGCCATGATGAGGATTTTATGGGACAGGTTTTACAGCTAGATGTGTATCGAAGGAAGGCGCGACAAGCCTACCTTGCCAAATATGCCGCGCGCATCGATCGCTTGATCGAGAGCTTCGTCAAGCTACATGTGGATGTCGACTTCCGCCAACTCGCCGATGATTTCCAGTCGGGACGGTATGGCCAACAGCAAGCGTCGTGGGATTATGTTGAATTTCGCGAAGTCCTCGCCGAGGCACTCGACGAAGTCTTCGGTAAAGCCATGTATGAAATGCTGCGCTCACAGCATTGGTTTGACGGTAGTGTGATCAGCAAAGAAGAGATCGTCGATCGCTGCCTTAGCACCTTCGTCCTCGCTGGCTGCTCACAAGGACGTTCGTGAAGGCCTAACAGCGCTTAGATCAATCGTCGCTCGACTCAATCGTCAACTTTTTCGCTTCGGGCTTCAGCTTCGCCCGCGTCACTTCGCCAAGCTCCGAAGGAATCTGCGCCAGAATCAAGCCCTCGGCGATTTCGCGCAGAGCCGTCACGGCAAACTTGTTTTTCGTCTTCAGGAGCGGCTCTTCGCCGCCCATCAATTGGCGCGTCCTCGTCGCAGCAATCGTCACCAGTGCGAAGCGATTATCGAGCACGTCCAAACAATCATCGATCGAAACCCTTGCCATAATTCCTCGCCCATGTGGTTGGTCAGCTAAAGGTTGGCCTTTTGCCTAGAAGCAGGTAGCATCGTGGCTAACATTGCTTTGATAAAAACCCTTGAACTGCCGACTCTAACTCCAATGGGGCCAAGGTTTCAAGTGCTTTGCGGAGATATGACATGCAGAGGCGAAGCGCAGTGCCAGAAAGCAGGAAGCAAAGCGGGCGAAGTTGGGTGCTTGGAGCTCGAAGCCTCACCCTAGCGCTGCTGACGAGCCACGGACTTGGGGCTTGCGGTAGAAAGCAAGCACCGCCAGATGCGGCCCCTCGGGTCGCACCGCCGCTGATGACGCCCCGTCCGCCCGCGACCTACGCCTTTGACGATGGCGATTGTCAGCTGAGCCTCAACCCGACCCCCCTGCCGATCACCAAGGGGCAGATTTATAGCTGGCAAGGCAGCCATGTCGTGCCCCTCGACGTCGACTACCACGGCACCGCATCGGCCGACAGCTTGAGCAGCGATGCCATCGCCACGACCGTCGCCGGAGCCACCTACCAACGCAGCTGTCAGGGTGGACCAGCCACAGGCTTTGTCTGCAACGGCGGCGACAAGGGTTGGGCACCAGTGCGCACCGGAGCCCCCCTGCGCCTGTGCCGTGACCAGGCCGCCTACCAGCGACAGTCGGTTGAGTCGATCAGCTTGACCAGCCTGTATTTTATTCAGGCGGCCCGCGACCGCTACTTGGCGGTCACTGCGGCTGATGCCACACAGGCCCCAGCACCGGCCCCGATCGCTTTGTCGATCATGCCAGCCTTTGTCACCGACTTCATCCACCCCGGCAAGGACGGCAAGGAGCAGGTGACGCGGACTTTTATCGTCGATAACCTCGCCTACTTCCCCGACGCCCAAATGATTGCGGTATTTCCCGTCCAGGCGGCAGAGAAGGATCACAACGACGGCTTTTACTGGGAGTCGAGCTTCGTCCTCGGCCATGAGTACGGCCACCATATCGACTTCGCCAGACACGGTCGGGTCCTAACCAATGTCGGCCTGACCTGGAATCCACTGCTCCACGGCTTTAGCGACGAGTCGGCCTTGGCCAGCGGGGGCAACAGCAGCAGCGCCAGAGCGCAAATGGCCGGAGCCGAAGCCGAGGGCTTCGCCGACCTGCTGGGCTATTATGTCGGCAACGCCGACGGTCAAGCCATCATCGGCCTGCCGCGGATCGGTCGCGACCGCGATCCCGGCTCAGCCACCTTCGGCCAAAGCGACCCGAAAATCTTGACTACGGCCCGACTCAACAAGCTCCTTGGCCTAGCTTCTTTAGACATCGATGCCGATATCGATCCAGCCTTCGCCGACATCCACCAAACCGGTGCCGTCATCGCCTACACGGCCAATCAGGTATTCGCCACCTTGATGGCCGCGACCAGCCAGCTAGCGCCTGGCAGCAGAGACGAGATCGACGGCCGCTACCGCTTGACCCTGACGTTCATGGATGCGCTGGTCGCAGAGGTCGCCCAGCTGCGGCCTGACGAGGGCGGCACTGCGGTGAGCCAACCGATCGGCCGCGCCTTTGAGCAGGTGACGCTCGCAGCCATCGCCAAGAGCACGCCTCAGACCACCAGCAACGAGCTGAAAAATGCCGTCTGCAAGATCATCAGCCGACAGATGCCGGGGCTTACCTATCTCCCCTTTAGCTCCGGTGGCCACTGCGGATGAGGCAAGCGACGGTGATCATCGGCCGGCTGCTGCTCGGCTTCATCCTGGCAGCACCGACGCTGCGCGCCGCCGCGCCGGCCCAGCCGCGCCTCGCGAAGAATAAAGCCCATGCGCAACCCGGGGTGCGGGCGATGTTCGATCAGGGCCAGGCACTCTTTGATGCGGGCAAATTCGCCGACGCTCTGGGCGTCTACGAATCCCTCCTACGCCGTTACCCGGGCCACATGCCAGCGCAGATCCAGATGGCCAAGTCCCTGTACCGGCTGGAGCGCATCAAGGACGCCCAGGCGGTCTTTGCCAAGATCAACCCAAAGGAACAAGATCTCGACGCCGAGACCAGCTATGAGTACGGTTGGTCATTTTACACCATCAAAGCTTGGGACGGCGCCCTGGTCGGCATGCAGCGTGTCCCCCCTGGCCATTCGCTCTACGATTTGGCCAACTACTACGGCGCCATCTGCGCCATCAAGCTCAAGCGCTTTGACCTCGCCGAGGACATGCTCGACAAGGCGGTGGTACTGCCCGATAAGCTGGCCAAGAGCCGCACCATGTACATCAAGCACGTTCAAGCCCTGCGCTTGATGCACGAGCGCGCCGCGCTGTCACAGGAACGCGTCCAGGAAAAGGATGCACTGAATGCAACGGTCGTTAAAAAGCCAAAACCACACAAGGACAAGGACGTCCCGACAATCATCTTGACTGAGGGGCCGCCTAAGCATCAGGGATTTCAAACCGTCGACCACAGTGCTCTGCTTAAATTCGAGGTCGATCATCAAAATGTCAGCGCCAGCGGCGTGACGCAAAAGAGCTACGACGCCACCGTCGCGAGCTTTGATTTCACCAACGGTGTGTTGTTGCCGCTGCCGCTAGCGGCCGGCAAAGACCCGCAAGGCGCCCTCCGCCAGTCGGCTGTCGGCATGCAGTTCACGCTGGGCGCGGAAAACCGCAGCAGCAAAGGGACGGAACAACGCCTCCTCGCCGACGAGACCTGGCAGAGCCTGGCGCGTCAGCTCAACAGCGATCTGGGCTCGAAGCAGCCAAGGTCGGGTCGGGCGGACGTCCAGCTATGGGGCGAAGTGCCTCTACCTTCTTCCCTTTGGGTGGCGATGGGCGGCGAATACAGCCTCACCTACTACGACTTCGTGCGCGGTCAGCGCATCGGCTACCGCCAGGCCTACGCCGCTCTGCGCGGCAAATATCCATGGGGCAATGCCGGCATCGAGGGACATTTAGGCGCGATCCTTGGCACTAGCGGCCAGGTCATCACCGAGATCAACAACGTTGGTATCAGCGGCGATATGGAAATTATGCCTAAGCTCGTGCTGGGGGCCAAACTAGCCATGGACATCTATGATTACTCCGGCCGCGGCCAAGACCTCGACGGCCCCGATCGCACCGCGACCGGAGAGCTAAGCGCCACCCAGCGTTTACCCTTGGGACTCAAGGTCCAATTGACCGGCTCCTACCAGCAGCAGAGCAACTACATCTTTCGCCATGTCCCGTCTTTTCTTGCCGTAAGCGCTGACGGTCGCGTCCTGACTGGCAAAGGCAGCGTCGAGATCGCTCCCATTCCCTATGTCTCCGCCGGACTTAGCGAGCTGCTGACCACCACCAAGTGGTCGGAGAAAAACCCTAACGCCGCCGATTCCTTTGCCGTGTCGGTCCCGGACTACGTCGAATCGTTTAGTGTCTGGGCCGCGGTAAACCTCGCATTTTAAAAAAACAGCTCTTTCCAAGGCTTTTTAACCCATTCCAACGCCTAAACGCAGGGAGATGAGCAGCGATGGCCGATCATGAATGGTTGATGCATCTAGCAGCGGCACGGTGGCAGGATGGCCACTGGATCGTCAACGACCAGGCTGCGGTGGCGGCCCAGTTGGAGCGGCGTCTGGCTGATTCGCTCGGCGAACTGATGGAGGCGGCTGAAGAGTCGAGCCAAGTCCTCGCCGAGCTGTCCAATCAGCGCCTGCGCATCAGCGTCGTACCCTTGCAGCACCAGGCCAGCGGCAAAGGCGAGGCCGGGTTCCTGCTCCTGCTCGGTCGCTGCCAGATCACCGTCGCCTTCTCCGCCCCTTACCTGCAAACGACCTTGGTCACAGTCACTGGATTCGAGCGCAAAGCCCGTCCGCTGTATCGCTTCACACCAGAGGCAGATTCTTTTGGCACCTTGAGCTGGCGCCTGGATAACGCCTTGCTTCTAGGCGGTGAGCTGATTATTAAAAGGCTATTCGAGGCACTGACACGCGCCGCCCATGAAGCCGGCGATATTACCTATAAAGGCTAATTGATGCGGATCCATTTTCCCGAAACCGATCGCGACAAAGTCATCGCCAGCATCACCTCCGCCCTCGGCGGTCGGGCACTCGCCGAGATCCTGGAATTCAAGGTCATCCCCGGCACCCTCAGCGTGACCATCAGCAAGCTCGGGACCTCGGTCCTCAGCTTTGTTGAAAAGTCCCACTCAGGCGGGCTCGAGTACACCTTGAGCAGCGAGAAGATCGCCTTCACGCACAAGGCCTTCAAAGGTGAAGTCACCGAAAAAATCGTCAAAATCGTCGAAAAAGCCGGCGGCAAGGTCACCCGCACATGAGCGCTGAAAGCTCACTGGCCATCGTCGGCGACTATCTCTGGGACCGGGCCTTAGCGCGCCGGATCGACCAAGCCACCAGTGCTGACTTCGGAATCGCTGCCGCGACTTTGATGGAGGTCGCCGGTAAAGCCGTCGCTGATTGGCTGATGAACGCGGACCTCGTCGACGAGTCGCCGATCTTAGTCCTCGCTGGTTATGGTAACAACGGGGGTGACGCCCTGGTTGCGGCACGCTGGCTGGCGGAAGCCGGCGCCGACGTGCATGTCTTCCTCGTCCCCAGCGGCCGTGACGACGCCCCAAACCCACTCTGTGCGGCCCAGTTAAAGACCCTGCGAGCCTCGGGGTTCACCGCCGATATCTATAAAAAAGGCGCATTAAACCACTACCGCCGCGCCGAGCCGGTGATCTTGGACGGCGTCTATGGCATTGGCTTTGGCGGCGTCCTCGACCAGCAAGCACCGGCTTTTCAGGCCCTGAGCGAAGCCCAAGCGATCCCAGGCGCCACCGTCGTGGCCCTCGACGTGCCGAGTGGGCTCGATATTGACCTTGGTGAATCGCAGCGCGTGCCACTTCAAGCGACCGTGACCTTGACCTTTGGCGGCAATAAACCAGCTCTAGTGTTGGCACCAGCGCGTGATGTCTGCGGCGAGGTTATCTGCCTGTCCGTCGGATTCCCAAATAAGGCCTTAGAGCAGTGTTTGGAGGTCGGCGACGGCGCACCGCCACGTCCGGCGTTTATGCTGCCAGACGGCGGCGTGCTGATCGAAACAAATCCATGGCAAGAGCTGCCACGCAGCGCCCACAAATACGACCGCGGCCACGTCTTGATCATCGGCGGCAGCGCCGGCAAAACCGGGGCGCCGATCCTTGCTGGCCTGAGTGCCTTGCGCTGCGGCGCCGGCTGGGTCAGCTTAGCCATGCCACAATCCGCCTTGGCGACGCTGCGCGGCGATGTCCCACGTGAGTTGGTTTTTGAGGATTTATTTCAAGGTGGCGATCAACTAAACAGTCTTTCTTTGGCAAAGTTTCTCCAAGAACGTAAAGTCCGCGCCGTGGTCATCGGCCCGGGCATGATGGAGAATCCGCTCACTCCGGAGGTCATGGAGGAGCTGGCTGAGTTCACCAGCAACACCAAGGGTCTGGTGGTTCTCGATGCAGCCGCCACCAGCGGCAGCTTTGCCCTGCTTAAAGCGCTAGAAATCGACCCTGAGCGCTGGCTGCTGACACCGCACCCAGGTGAATGGACGAAACTAGGACCGACGTCCTTACCAGCTCCGCTGAGCGCAAAGGCGGCGGCGCACGTCAAAGACGTTGCCGCCTCGCTCGGCATCACCTTGATGTACAAGGGCGCGACTCCGGTCGTGGTGTCGGGACCGCCGGAGATGCCGTCGTTCATCTGCGATGCTGGTAGTATCGCGCTAGCTCGAGCTGGCTCCGGCGATTTATTTGCTGGCGCGGCGGGAGCGCATGGCGCGATTGGCGTCAGCGCGGTGACGAGTGCGCTGCGGGCGCAAGCGCTGATCGGCTGGGCAGCGAAGATCGCCGCCGAGAAGGTTGGAGAGCATGGTGTTTTGGCGAAGGATATCTTGGCGCACATAGGTAAGGTGGCTGAGTATGTGGCGAGTTTAGAGGATGGTGAGTCGGCGTAGTCGACACACTTGCCGTTGTCATAGGTCGCCCTCCACAGAGGTCTAACCACTACTCTGGGACCATTCAGCTGGCAACACGGACTGGCGACCTTAGCAAGATGTCCGCGAGGGACCTGCATGTTCAGGCTAGCAGTTGAATGATCTAAATCGAATCAGTCAGTTAGATCAGTACCTCTGGATCGGTTGCTCAAGTCGCCACAGCCGAGTGCCGAACACCCTCATGGAGGTGGCTATGGTCGCCACGGTAAACGAACATCGCATAGAGTTGATCGTGGATGGAGATATCTTTTGGTCCAAGGTCCACACCATTTGCGACAACGAGGAACTGCGTTGGTTGGACCTGGACCCTTTCGATATGATCGGCGGCTTTACCGAGGGAGATGGTCCTACACTAGTCGAATTTTGTCTTGCACACTCGGAGTATCATATTGTCACTTACACCTCCGAAAACCGCTTCGTGAATCGCTATGTTCCCGGTCAGCGGACGTATAAACTCGCGACCGGCGATAGCAATCCCTACTTAGTCTATAACCCCTGGGTCAATCCATTGCGGCCCTTGATTCAGGAGGATGTGTTCGGTCAGCTGGGATGTGAAGTGCACGAGATTGGGCAATCTAAGAAGCCTTAAAAGAGGCTTTTTTACCCCGATGAACAGCCAATCGTCGCAACGTGAAACTTATGATTTATTGGGCATATCTGTACACTTCACTGTGACAGCAGGCTGTTCACACTCGGGTACCTGGCTAGATCAGGTTTGCCCCATCGACCAGACTCAATCACCAACGCATCGATGCGGTCGGGTTTGGTTTTGGACCTACGCGGCAACGGCGGCGGGACGGACGACTTTGTGTTGCCCATGCTAGCGCTATTTTTGACCCAGCCGACACCACCCGTCAGGATGGCCTGGCGCGCCTCATCGGCACGCATCGCTGATTGGGAGTCGGACCTCAGCCAAAGCACCGATCCAGTCGTCCTTCAGACGCTTCGGACTGAGATCGAGTCAGCGCGGAGCGCGATGGCAAAAGGCGACCGTATAACAGCGTATCTACCAACAAGCGTCGGTGAAGTGACGCCCGATCTGGACAGCCATTGTAGCCACACCGTCGTTCTGCTCGACGATGCGACGTGCTTTAGCGGCTGCGAAGTCTTCACGGCGATGATGCAAGACCTACACCTTGCAAAGGTCGCTGGCGAACGCACAGGTGGAGCCGGGGGGTGCCGCCAGCATCGCCGGCGCATTGCCTTATAGCGGCGCCAAAGTGCAGCTCACCCGAAGCCTGATTCAACGGTTAATTGGTCGACCATATGAAAACTTTGGCATTCAACCCACCGTCCATCTGGCCGTCAACGCCGCCGATGTCGGTAACGGCTATGGCGATTTCCAGCGCGCCAATACGCGCCTGATCGAAGACCTTATCCGGGGACCTAGTGCCTCGACTGATTTCTTCGGGTCCTGGTAGGGTTGCAGACTGCTGATCATGTGCATGATCGCGCCTGATGCGTCGGAGTAGCCCCCTTAAAATGCCTGGCATCGTTGCGTCGCTTAGGCCGAGCGACTCTTCTTGCTGAACTTCTCCCATTCCCGCCACAGATCCCAAGCCATCTGCAAATTCAGCCAAAACTCCGAAGTATTACCAAAATAATTCGCTAAGCGAATCGCCATCAGCGGACTAATTGCACGTTTGCCCAAGCAGATTTCATTGATCGCTCGAGGCGTCGTACCAATACACCTAGCCAGCTCGGATTGAGAAAGCTCCATGGGCTTTAAAAACTCTTCGACTAACATTTCACCAGGATTAGTGGGATAGGGAATCTGTGGCGGTATCATCGAATCTCCTAGTGATAGTCGAGAATCTGCACATCGCTCGCACCTGAGAGACTCCACCTAAAAATGATCCGCCATTGGTCATTAATTCGTATCGAATGAAAAGCGGACAAACGACCTCTCAACTTTTCGAGTCGATTTGCAGGTGGCACCTTTAGGTCGACTAGTTGGCTAGCCAAGGCAAGCATATTTAATTTACGTTTCGCAATCGGATGTAATTCAGTCGGTAATACCTTGCGTGCATGTTTTGATCCTCGACTATTGAAAATATCGTCAGTTCCAACGTCAGCAAAATTCAGGATCACGGCTGCTGTCCACATCGGCGATTGGAAATAGGCAAGGTCAAGCCACACCTCTATACCACTTAGCGGCATAGATATCAATAGCTGATTCCATGAAGCTCTCGGCCACCCTAAGGCCCATGATCTTCACTCGGGGGCCTTAGCGGGCTCGGGAAGCTAGAGGCCCCCATTTAAGCCTGCTGACTTCTTGCATTTGCTCAGCAACCATGTTTATGTTTCAATGCGAAACGCCTTCCACCGGCAGCTCGCGCGTTTCCGCTGACCGCCATAACTCTTCATTTCTGTGATATCAATCGACCACCTCGAGGCAAAAGGCAGCCCTCACCGTGCGCATGATTCCCCTGCAGTCGGGCAGTAATGGCAATTGCATCTACGTCGAGGCCGGAGGCGTGGCCTTACTCTTTGACGGCGGCCTCAGTACCAGTTTGGTCAGAGCGCGCCTTGCCACCTTCGGTATCCAGCTCGAGGCGATCAACGCGATGTTTGTCTCGCATGAGCATGGCGATCACGTTCGCCATGCCGGGGCGGTGGCTCGGTCCGGTGGCTTTCCACTCTACATCACGGCGCGGACCTACCGGGTCGCACAGCGCCGCTACGATCTAAGCACCAAGGTCGACGTGCAGCACTTTCAGGCAGGGCATTGCGTCCGTATCGGGCCGGTGACCATAAACAGCCTGCCGACACCGCATGATGCGGTCGATGGGGTTGTTTATACCGTGGACGATGGGTGCCACCGACTTGGCATCTGTACGGACTTCGGTCACGTCTACAGTGAGCTGCGGGACTTGGTCGCTCAGGTGGACGGCCTCTATCTGGAGAGTAACTACGATCAGGAGCGGTTGATCCATGGCCCCTATCCCGCTGCCTTGAAGGCTCGCATCAGCGGGCCACGTGGGCATATCTCCAACGCGGATGCGGCAGGATTGGTCGCCGCAGCGGCGAGTGACCGTCTGCAGTGGGTCTGCTTGGCGCATCTGTCAGCACACAACAACACCCCAACCCTGGCGCTAGAAACGCACCGGCAGATCCTAGGTCAGACTTTGCCATTAAGCGTTGCCAAGCGGCACTCAGCCACCCGTCCGCTTTGTCTCGAAGCAGATCTATTTCAAGCGGCATCGCGCCAGACGAAACAAGATGATCCCTTACGGAAGTTTTGGCAACATGGCGAGCAACTCGGCTCGACTGACTCGCTGCGGCAGCCGATTCGGCAACGCAAACAAGCTAGCGAGGGTGGCTTTCGCTTTTAGCACCGTCCATCACATGCTACGGCCTGTAATGCACCTCGAAACGGTTCCAGAGATTTGCGCCGCCATCAGGCCGCGTAATTCTGTAGGTGAGCACTAGCTGCTAATGCCACCAATATCGGGAGCTATTGGCTCGGAGATGGGCGACTCGGGTGGTAGAGTGGGAAAGCACGCCCCTGGTCTATCAGCGTCAACCGTAGGGCGCCTTAAGGAATCCTGGCAGCAGGATTACGACCTATGGTGTAGGCGCAGCCTAGCAGGGCGCCGCTACGTTTATATATGGGCCGACGGCATCCACAGCAATATCCGCCTAGGCGAGGACGACCGAGTCTGCATGTTAGTAGTTATGGGTGCGACACTTGACGGGACAAAGGAATTGATCGCCGTCGAATCTGGCTACCGCGAAAGCACCATCAGCTGGAAATCAGTCCTGTCACGTATCATCCCGGCTGACCGGATGCCGCCATTTTAGGACAAGCGTCGGCCGTCCGGCCCGCGCTGCAATCGCCAGTCACCGGCTGTCACCGACGCTTTCGCACTACCAATAATTACATGCCTTTGGCGGAAGTGACTGACCCTAAACTCTCATCACCTGTTACTATGGGGACAGAGGCTACCGAAAGTCATCAATGTTTGCGAAAAGGTCGCAAGGAGGCGCCGTGACGTCCAAACCTGGACATGAACAGAAGTTGGATACACGGACCTTCGCCGCCGGTGAGGTCCTCTTCAAAGAGGGCGATCCCGGCGGTGATGTCTACATTGTGCGCAGTGGCCAACTCGAGGTGTTCCGCTCCCGTGTCGGCCGGGAATGGGTGCTAGCGCGACCCGGCAAGGATGAAATCATCGGTGCCATGACCGTCACCAGCGGCGCCCCGCGCACTGCTAGCGTCAGGGCCGTGGAGCAGAGCAGCGTCATCGTGATCGCCCGCGCGCAGATCGAGGGGATGCTGTCCGTGATGCCCAAGTGGGGCCATGCGATCATCAAAGACCTCATTGCCCGGGTCCACGCCTCGGACGAACTGTTTATCGAGGCCGCCAGCTCCAAGCTCGAAGGCACGCCGGATGATCCGATTGCACTCAGCTGCCTCGTCGCCTCAGCTCTGCCCAGTATCCTCAAGCTCATGACCGGTCCGAACCCGCAGATTGATATCAAAGAACTCTACAAGAAGATCGCTGAAGTCCTCGACGTCGAGACCGAGCAGGTCATCTTTGTCATCGAAAAGTTCATGGAAGCCGGCCTACTCACCGCCAAGGATGCTGGCAAGGAAGTCCGCGGCTTCGAGGGCAGTTCGATCGTGTCGCTAAAGCACTATATCAAATTCGTCAAACAACTCCGCGAGCGGACTAAGTCCAAAGATTTTCTGCCGCCGCTGCTGTCGATCGGTGAGCGTACCCAGGCATCTGCCTTGGCGGAGTCGGCGCAGACCCTGACCAAGAAGCCTGGCGAAGACAGCGAGTTTAACCTACAGGCACTGCTGACGTTGATACACAAGACTCATGATCAAGTCGATCAGACGCTGGTCAAACGCTTGGTGGCACTGGGCTACGTCAAGTTCAAAGAGACTGAGACGGATGCCAAAAAGGCTGGTGAGGCTGAGCCAAACCTGACGACGTTGGTGTTTGCCCCACAGCTTCTGACGACGATCATGCACTGTTACCAAGCCATCAAGTTGATCGACCATCGGGCCTTGGCGGATACGAAGGTGCAGAAGACGCTGTCTTACTAGGAGCGTGTCGCCGTAGAGGGACTTTCGCTGGATCACGCTGCCTGGAGCTTTGCATGACGGTCTTTCTAAAAATCTTCCTTCTCGGGATCTATGGATCGGCACTGGCCGGATCCCTTGGCATCCTTCCCGCAAGCGAGGGACTTTGGTATACGCAAGTCGTTGCCGCTTCGCTGCTTACGGGGCACACGCTGGAGGCCGTGTTGATGCTTAAGACGGTGCGTCGGTATTCAGGACCGCTGTGGGTAAGTGTTTTGCAGACCGTGCTGTTCGGCATCATTCACCTGCGACCCTTACAAAAGCAGCAAACAAAGAAATAAGATACGCTACGGCGTAGTCCAAGACAGCCAGACTCACGCCGATTTAAGACATACCGTAAACGTCGTCCCATGCTCGCCAGTCCCTTCATCAGCGTGGTAGTCCTTAATCAAGGATGGGAGCTTGTGCATGAAGATGGTAGCCCTCCTAAGAGGAATCAATGTCGGTGGCAACCGCAAAGTACCGATGCCCAAACTCATCGCCTTAATCGAGAACTCTGGTTTCACTGCGGTCAAATCATATATCAACAGCGGCAACATCGTGTTTGAAGCCTCTACATTGAGTCCGGAACAAGCTGGTGCAAAACTCGAAAGAGCCATTGCCAAGGAATTTGGATTTCCCGTTGATGTCATTGTTCGCACGGCTGCAAAGTGGAAAAAGTATGCCTCAGGGAGCCCATTTCCAAGTGCCGCATCGATTCGCCCCAAGATGCTGCACATAGGTCTAGCAAAAGATCCGATCAAAGGCGATATCACCGACGGCTTGATGGAAAAGGCGCTGCATGGTGAAAAAATAGCGATCGTCGACGGCGCGATCTGGGTCGATTTTGCCAAGAGCGTGGGGAAGTCAAAGCTTACTCCAGCAGTGCTTGATAAAGCTGCCGGATCGACGGTCACACTGAGAAATTGGAATACGGTCGTTAAAATCAATGAAATGCTTAACGAATAGCGACAGTGAAGCCAAGAGGCTCTAAGGCGTCCAGGTAGAACTTGGTTGCTGCGTCCAGCTGCGACACGTTGAGGGCGATATGGCTGAAGACAGTGCTCATTGATGCGATTTCTGTTGAGTTTTTACTGCCTGACATGCCTAATAACGAGCCATCCCATGCGCCACGGTCCGCGCCCAGAGGTCGACACCACCGACCAAACTGGTCGCGCCAGCCACCCCATGCTGGCGCAGATACATCGCCGCGCTATATGAGCGCACCCCGTGGTGGCAGATCGCCACGACATGCTTGGCCTGCTGCAACTTCGGTAATAAATTGGGAAAATCCTGGTCGCTCAGCAGCAAACTGCCAGCCAGATGGCAGATCTCATACTCCCATGGCTCCCTGACATCGAGCAAAACGGGCTGATCTGCGACCTCGGTTGCGGCCAAAAGCTGAAGCAAGTCTTGCGGCTGGATCTCAATTCCCGTACTCATGCGTAGAATGACCTTTATGCGACTAATGACCGCCGCGACATCAAGTCCCGCTGCAGCCGCTAAGTCCCCCACCGTGGCGGGCACGACGGCCTCGGGAAAGAGCTGGCGTGGTGGAACGCTGAAGAGTTCGTCGAGGACCAAAGCGGCGTGCGGCAAGGCGATAGACGCGAGGAGCGTCTCGCCATTCAGGCTTTCGGTCAGATCTTGCACAGGTGCCACCACGATGTGAGGAGTGTTAACGATGCGAATGCCCCAAGTAACGGTGATGCCCTTTGCCGGCAAAAGTCCGGTGATCGCTGACGATGTCCTGTTGGCCAGCGGGGCGCAACTGATCGGCGACCTAGAGATTGGCCCCGCCTCCAGTGTCTGGTTTAACGCCGTCATCCGCGCCGATGTTCATTACATCAGAATCGGTACGCGTTCCAACATCCAAGATAACAGCACGGTTCACGTCACCAGCGGCGGCGCCCCCTGTATCATCGGCGACGACGTCACCGTGGGCCACAACGTCGTCCTCCACGCCTGCACGATCGAGGACTTTTGCTTGATCGGCATGGGCGCTATTATCCTCGACGAGGCGGTGATCGGCCGCGAATGTTTGGTGGGTGCAGGCGCTTTGGTCACCGCCGGTAAGGTCTTTCCGCCGCGTTCGATGATCCTTGGGTCACCGGCGCGGGCGGTTAGGACCTTGACGGAGGCCGAGATCGCGCATCTGCATGCGTCGTCGGTGCATTATGTACGCACGGCGCAACGCTATAGCCAGGGCTAAGCCGGCGCCCCCACGCCCAGGCTGTGGGACAAAGTCAGCTCGAGATGTCCTGGTTCTTGTCACGGATACACCTCTGCAATAACGCCTTTCTGACAGGTTTTGTTGCAGAACTCCTGCCCTCCAGCCTTCCCGCCCTCCCAGTTGCAGGGAGTAAAGCCGCTGCCCAAAAACTGGGAGGGCGGGAAGGCTGGAGGGCAGGAGTTCTGCAACAAAACCTTTCTGACACCGTAACAGCCCAATATCAAAAATTTCTTTTGCCTCTCTCAAGTTTTTTCAACAGCCTGCCGATACGACTTTAAGACTCCCTAAAAAGGCCACCGCAGGTCTTGACCCGAGCGGCCCCTATGGACCTGTTAAACCATCGAGGAATGTGATGAAGATTTTCTTACACCCAGCGATGATCGCCCAATTTGCCGTGCTCGCAATGCTCACCTCAGCGTGCGACCAAACCAGCTCGACCCCACCACCCGCGCCGCGCGCCGCCACCATAGGACAGGATGGTGGAACGTCAGGCGGTGGGCAAAACCTCAGTCCGCTAGCACAGCTGTCGGCCTCCGGTGATGGCAACATTGAAGTACGTGATCGGCAACTTGGGTCGCTAAAGAAACAACGCGACTCGTACGTTAACCAGCTGGTCACGCTGCAGTCCTTCGCCGATCAGTTGTTCAGCACCGATACCGACGTCCAGCAAACCGCCTTACGCACCATCGAAAAGACCTCCCTAAAGGCTGGGGCAGCCGGTTCTGCCGTCGCAGTCGGAGGTGGAGCCATCGTTGGAGCCATCACTGGGAACTGGGCGGGGGCCTTGATTTCGACGCTTCCGACGGCAGCGACCTTGATTAGTAACGGGGTCGCCGCAGACAGTGCGCAAGCCAAAAGCAACGCCGCCACCGCGACGATTTCGGCCGAGTTACAGGCTCAGCGCGACCTGGTTAAAGCGCAGCTCGCGAATCTTCAGGCGAAGATCGCGGCTCTCGACGCCCAGATCGACTCACTCAATGCGGTTAAATTGTAAGCAGCCATGATCGCAAAAATACAGCTAAACCTGCGATACGCTTATGATCAAAAGATTTTTTAAAGTTTTACCACGAATCGACCGATAAGAATCTTAACAGTCAGCTACATCATCGAATTTAGAGACACAAGGAGCGAGCGATGCAGTTCAGCCGCAGCAACCAACTAAATCGTAGAGAAACCAACCTAAGCCAATCGATCGTCGCCGTCGCTATCCTTGCGTTGGTCCAGGTCAGCTGCGCCCAAAGCTCCGGAGCGCCACCAGCGCCGACCGTGTCCAAGCAAGAAAGCGCGGCTACGGCTGACAGCGCCGACAAAAAAGACTCCAGCGGGCTAGCCGGCATCCTCGGCGGCGGCGACAAAACCGAAAGCGACTACGATGTGCGTGCCCGTCAGCTAAAACAACTCGCTGACCAACGCGCCTCGTATGAAAACCAAATGCTGCAGTACCAAAGCTACCGGACCACACTGGTACAAACCCAGGCGGGGATCGAAGACTCTGGCATCACCTCCGCAGCCAAGGGTAGCCTCAACGCGAGTCTCGCCGGCGGCGCCGTCTCAATTCTTGGCAATTTGGCCGCCGGTGGTTTAACCGGCTCAGCAACTCCCTCCCCGGGCAGCAATGGCGCCCCCACGGGCGGCGGCGGATCCGCTGCTGGGCTCGGCTCTGCATTCGGCAGCGTCGGCACCGGCATCACCAACGGCATTGCCGCCGACGATTACAATAAGCAGTTAACCGCAGGCACCAAAGTCGTCGCGGGGAGTGTCCAATCCCAACGCGATCAATATGACGCCATCATCGCCAATCTGCAGGCCAAGATTGCCGCGATCAACGCCCAAATCGATACGCTCAACGCGCAAAAGCTCAAGCAATAACCTTGAGCATCTCGCCTCGTTCTAGAGAAGCCGTTTTGAACTGATCAGCAGCGTTGCCGACAGCCAACTACGAAAATTACGCTGTGAAGCGCCCAGGGTCGGGCGCTCCGGGTAATAAAACTGCACGGTATCGGCGATCATGGCGATATCGACCGCATTGGTGGCAAAGCGTTTGGCATTGCTCAGCTCGTGCACATACGCCTGACGCTCGGCAGCACCAGTCCCGTCCATACCAAGAAAGTCCATGACGTAAATCGTTAGGAAGTTCTGCTGGCAGTGGACTTCTAGCTCGTGCGCCAGAGTCGACCCAAGCAGCGCCCAGCTGGTAAATGCGGCGGGGCCAATGGTGACATGCGCCCGATCCATAAAGGCTCCCCGCGAGGTCAAGCCACGGTCATTGAGTTCGGGATCAAAGACCGGATGCTCGGCGCCTAGCGGCACATCGATGCTAAACAAGACCAAGGCGAGGTCGATGCTTTCTTGGTTCAAACTCGGCACTCCTGCCGGTGCGGCCACAGGGATGTCGACCAAGGAGCGGTCAAAAGCCCTTTTTTCTTCAACCTGGGCGTGGGCATAAAAAACCGCACCGCTCAGGCCCAAGGTGAACACCACTTTAAACAGGACGGAGAGTGAGCCTAGGCCCACGAAACGAGACGACAAACCCACGGGGAACTCCACGGCAGAAGCAGCTGGAACAGCAGGGGGAAGAAGAGGATCAACAGGGGAAGGGAACAGGAACGAGAATGGGACATTGGGGTCTGGGCACTGGACACGGGCGAAGGCAAAAGACGGGTCAGGACAAAGGACAGCGGACACAGAACAGGGGGGGGAACCGAGTGCCAACGCCGGATGCGCTGGTGTCTCGCAGCAATAAGCAAGTTCCAGACCACCGCCCATGAACGCGCGATGGCTTTCGCTACCTAAACAAAATCAACATACTAAGCATACGCTCGGACGCATGATCAAAGGTCCTGGCGCAGTTAGGTGTCAAACTTTTAGGCAGTTGCTGCCCTCTTTAATCACCTTGCCGCCAGCAGCAGCAGACCCAGGGCCCAGTTCGATCACCCAATCCGCCGCCTGGATCACGTCGGGGTGGTGCTCACTGGTCACCACGGTCGCCCCAGCCTCGACGAGCCGGCGCAGGACTAAGAGGAGGCGCTCGACGTCTTCAAAATGCAGGCCGGTGGTCGGTTCATCGAGGATGATCAGACTGCCCTCGCCGAGGCGTTTGGTTAAAAATGGCACCAGCTTGAGCCGCTGCGCCTCACCGCCCGACAAGCTCGCGCTTGGTTGCCCGAGCTTGAGGTAGCCTAGTCCCAGTTCGACGGCCGGGGTGAGGCGTTGCACGATCTTGCGGTGATTCTTGAAGTGCTCCAGAGCTTCGTCCAAGGTGAGTTCCAGTACGGCGCTTAGCGAGAGGCCTAAATAGCTCACGCCGAGTACGGCGCTTTGAAAGCGCGCGCCCTTGCAGACGGGGCAGCGCACCCGGGCATCGGCGAGAAAGCGCATGGTCAGACTGAGTTCGCCGCGCCCCTTGCACTCGGGACAGCGGCCACCCTCGACCGATAAGGAAAAGGCTCGCGCGGTCAGGCCAAGCACCTGCGCATCCGGCTGCGCCGCATAGAGATCGCGTAATTCACCCATAATCTCTAGGTAGGATACCGGCATGCTAACGCTGCTTTTTGCAATCGGGCGGCGATCGACCAGCGACACATTGGTCAGGGCATCAAGGCCACTGACGGTACGGCAGTGCAACACGCGTGGCGCAGCGCCGCGCGCTGCAGGTGCCGCGCGTGGCGCGGGCTTTGACTTGGCGCTGCGCGGAATGATGGGCTCAGGCGCGGGCCGCGTTTTCGCCGCACCGGTCGCCTGGATAAAAGCCGCCGCATTGGGGTAGAGCGTCTGCATGACCAGACTGCTTTTACCGGCGCCAGAGACGCCCGTCACAACGGTGAACGCACCGAGCGGAAAGCGCACCGCATCGATGCGCAAGTTGTGTAGCCTTGCTCCTTCCACCACGATGGCCGGCACGGTTGCGCTTAGCCGGCGTCCAGCCCCCCCCAAGGTGGCACCCTCAGCGTGTGCGGCGAGGTGTTTGGCGGTCACCGAGTATTGGACAAACTGTGCGGCTTCTGCCGGCTTAAACTTTGCCATCAAGCGACCACCGCGGGCGCCACCACCGGGACCTAGGTCGATGATCCAATCGGCGGCCCGCATCAGCTGTTCGTCATGGTCGACGATCAGGACGGTGTTGCCCGCAGCTTTAAGCCGCTGCAGCGAGGCGATCATCAGGTCCAGCTCGAGCGGATGTAAGCCCTGGCTGGGTTCATCTAGAACGTAGAGGACGCCGCGCAGATTCTCGGCGAGGATACCGGCCAATTTCAAGCGCTGGGCTTCGCCGCCGGACAGGCTACGCATGCGCCGCGCGAGCATTAAATAGCCAAGTCCGACCTCGTTGATCCGCTGCAAGGTGGCGGCAGCTTCCGTCGCGACCCGCAGCAAAGCTTGGTTGCTCGCCAGCGGCGATTTCACCAGGAGTCGCAGCCATTCGAGTAAATCACTCAGCGGCAGCGTCTGCAGATCCTGTGGCGTGCGCCCGAGCAAACGAATACCGCGCAGGGTCGCGGCTAATCCCGTACCCTGACAGGACACGCAGGCGCTGTTTAGTCCCGTGCGTTCGCGTAGGTTCAGAGCACCCTCATCATCGTCGTCCGCTTGCGCCGCGGCGAGTCCCGCAGCATCAAAGCCTAGACCCAAGCACTCGGGGCATTGGCCAAGCGAGTTGGCGGAAAAGTGCCGGGAATCAAGCCTTGGCCAACTAAATGCGCACTGCGGGCACCCACCCTTGGTGGAGTACATGGCGCCGCTAGTGGCAGCAAAGGCCTCACCCTTGGTTGCAAAGACCTCGACAAAGCCTTGGCCTTCGCTCAGCGCGGTATCGACGGCGCGTTTCAGCCTGGCCAGAGCTGCGGGCTTGATCGGAATATAATCAATGATGAGTTTAATAGTGTGCTTGTCGGCTTTGGCCAAGACCGGTAGCGGCATCAGTGGGACCACCTCGCCATCGATGTGGGCTTTGAGAAAGCCGCGAGCGGCAAAGGCGGTCAGTTCCTTTTTGAAAATCCCCTGCTTTGCCGTGACCACGGGAGCGCATAGCACGACGGTTTGCCCGGCAAATTGCCGCTCGATATGCTCGACTAGGGCGTCGGGCGTCAGCGCCAAAGTCGGCAGCCCATGCGTCGGGCAAGATTGTTCACCGTGGCGCGCTAGCAGCACCGCTAGGAGTTCGCTCAGATCGGTCAGGGTGCCGACGGTGGCACGGCGTGAGGCCTGGGTTTCATTTTGTGCCAGGGCCACGGCCGGCGACAAGCCGGTCAGGGAGCGCACCGCAGGCCTGGCCGACAGATCGAGGAATTGGCGGGAATAATGCGACAGGGTATAGAAAAATCGCCGTTGCGCCTCGGCCAACACGGTGTCAAAGGCGAGCGAGCTCTTACCCGAGCCGCTGACGCCGGTGATCACCGTGATTGCGCCGCGGTCGATACTGGCGTCGATGTTGCGCAAATTGTGTTCGCAAGCGCCGCGGACCTCTATGGTCGGCGCCGGTAAGACCATGATCAAGACTCCGACGGCGCGCATGCGCGCAGGTGATTCAGCGCAAGCGACAGAGCCAGCTCCATACTGGCGCTAGACGCTCGATGCTGGAGAAATAGATCGCGCGCCGGTCCGTGATCGGGCGACGCCCGAAAGTGCTTTAGGCCACCAGAGACGTTGACGGCGGTATCAAAATGGACGGTTTTTAGCGGTCCAAGTCCCTGATCGTGATACATCGCTAGCACCGCCGCAAACTCGCCGTGATAGGCGCGGTGAAAGGCCGTATCGGCGGGCAGTGGTCCAGAGATGACAACACCGCTCCGAGCAGCCACTTGCTCGGCTTGAACGCGGAGGATCGCAGGCGTGATGATCAGCCGCTCCTCATCGCCAAACAGCCCGCTATCGCCGGCGTGCGGATTGAGGCCACAGACCGCGATGCGCGGCTGGACCTGAGCAAACACCGAGGTCAGGCTCGCGATCAAGAGGTTTAATTTTGCGACGATGAGGTCTTCGCTCAGGGCATCAGCAACATCGCGCAGCGGCAGGTGATTGGTCGCCAGGCCGACTCTCAGGCGTGGTCCGGCGAGGATCATCACCGCTTCACCACCCCAGAGATCGGCGAAAAACTCCGTCTGTCCGCCGTGGGTGAAGCCAGCTTGCGCACAGGCGTATTTATCGATGGGAGCGGTGACCACGGCGAGGCGCTGCAGGCCCTTCGGGCACTGGCGCAGCCAGGCCAAAGCACGCAGGCTCATGGCACCACGCACGACTGGATCCAGGGTTTCCGCCGGGGCGGCACCTTCATGCGGGCCGACCTCAGCCAGGTACAAGCCAGGGCCTTGCACCTGCGCTGGCGACTTGATCAACTGTGGCGAGCCGCCATCAAAACCCAGGCGCTGGCATTGATCGCGCCACTGCCAGGCGCTGCCAACCAACACCACCGGTGTCGCTTCAAGCAGGCCGGGCTTGCGCAGAAGCGGAGCGAGGAGTTCGATATTGACGCTATGAGGATCGCCGAGGGTGATAACCAGCATGGGAACGTCCTTTTGCGACAGGCGCTAGCCCCGCTACCTTAGCGGAGGAGCCGGCGCAAAAGCAATCTCCGGCTCGCCTGCTGGGAACGTCCCCTGGGATGAAGCTCAGGCTATAGATAGGCCTTGAGGGCGGGGTTATCATGCCGCCATATGACGTTGTCGATGAAGTAATGGTGGATGTTGATAAAGGTGATAAAGACGAACATCGCTAGCTGCGGGCCAAAGACCTGCTTGTCATAGGTCAAGACGTAGGTGTCGAGAAAATACGGAATACCATCGAAGGCAAGAAAGCCAAAGGCCGCGACGATCGCCACGAACTTAACCACCTGAGTGGCAAACAATCGACGCACCTTGGCACCGTCGCCACCACCCTGCGCCGCCTTCGCTGCGAATTCATTTTTTTTCAGGGTCGAGACAAAGAGTAGATACTGCAGCGAGTGAAAAAACGGAATGGTGAACCAAAAGAGCGCGTGGTACAGGCCAGGCAGGTACCAGACATAGATGGCGACGAAAGAACAGGCGGCGGGCCACCCTGGCAGCTTGCCGGTTTGCATCCATTTGCGGCCAAAAATCCAGGCGACGCCAGCCAAACTCACGCCGACCAGGACGTAGTTGGCGGTTAGGACTTCCGGCGGAAAGGCAAAGGTGTGGTAGCCGATGCCATAATGCAAAATCTCGCGGATACTCAGATTGCCGCCGATAAAGGACATGAACCACACCGGAAAAAGGTTGGCCTTCAGCCAGCGACTCTCGGTCTTGGTGAAATAGCAGCCGCGCCTCGCGGCAGTGACGACCATGGTGCCGTAGATCTGTTTGATGTAGTGCCAGCCGACCGTGAAGTACATGACGTTGACGGCGTAGCTTAGATACTGCGGCGAACGAGCGACGATGCAAGCACCCATGTAACCAAGGATCAGCAGCGGAGCGACCACTCCGGCCCAGAAAAATTGCGGACGTTTGAACAATTCATGGCGCTTGTCTTGGTACAGCAGCACATAGGATGCGGCAAAGTGCGGATTATTGACGGCAAACGCCAGGTAAAACATCGTCCAGGAGATTTGAGTGGTGTTCGCGTTCTTGTCGACAAAGACGTAGGCGAAGAGAAAGAGCAGCAAGGAGGCGCCGCCGATCAACATCACATCGACACCAGGAGACAAGAGCCAACGTGGTTTAGCTGCGGTTGCCTCAAAGGTCGTGGCTTGAGGGATGGCTCTGGCCGCTCGATTCATGTGCAACGCCCCTGGTAAATCCGGTCTAGCTTTCAGCTCCAGTCCTCTTGGTCGGACCTCAGGCAAAAAACTTTACCAAGCCGCCCCCCCCAAGGAGGCGACCGTGTCGGTGATCCCACCAATATAATTGATCT
>Ga0315287_10000906_pt1 | contig 26500 bp, 15 predicted proteins | sample YL17G11_0_MG_FD_205037 | JGI IMG/M metagenome (GOLD analysis project Ga0315287, IMG submission 205037) | Sediment microbial communities from Yellowstone Lake, YNP, Wyoming, USA - YL17G11_0 | ecosystem: Environmental > Aquatic > Freshwater > Lake > Sediment | place: USA: Wyoming | collected... | reverse complement strand
ATACCCTGCAGTGTGATTGTAAACGAAGAGATGGAGCAGATAAGAAACGCGAGGCCGGCCGCAAAGGGAAATCGGTACCTTCATGCCGGATTGCCCCTCCTCGGCCTGATTCCATACTTCGTTCTCACGGCATTGATGGTCCTTTCTTGAGCCCTACGGTCAAGAATATGGACATGCCTTGTCAAAGACCGGCTCTCCGCTCTTTTACGATTTGGGCGAAAACGCCAGCCGCCTCGGCGGCTGGATGGACGCATAGAATCACCTTAATTGGAGACGCAGCGGCCTTTAGGCCGGTGTAGTTTGCATCCTTGACCATCTCCACCGCTTAACAAGCGGCGGATATGCCCAAGGATTTATATCGGCAAGCCGATTGAGATGTGCATGCCCGAGAAATACGAATTCCGCGGAGGGCCAAAGTGGGACGGGCGGGTAATCCTGGCCATCCCCGTACTGGGAATCGTGATGCTCGCAATCGGAATATTCGCTTATATTGGCCCGCAGCACGAGATGCGCCACATCCTATTTGGCGTGGTCCTCATCGCGATGGGATTGGCCTTCTACTTCTATGCCGTCAGGCCAAAAACCGTCATTTTGACCGACATCAGCTTCAAGTTCGTGAAGGAGGGCAAGCCCGTCTTCGAGGCCGTGTGGGGCGAGATTTCCATGGTGAAACTTGGCATGACATATGAGGGCGGCCAGATTTGCCTGGCCGTCCATATCAAGGGCCGCCCCCGGGTGTTGATCTCCAGCGAACTGGACTTCCCCGAGACCGTGCTGGAGCAGATATTCACAACCATCACCGGAATAAGGGAGAAGTACCGCTACACGCAGCTCAATGTGGTAAGAGGCGAAATACCCGCATGGGAAAAATGAGCGGGCCACACTTGGGCATTCTCCTTAAAATGTGACGTTCCAATTCTGCCAGCGTTCCCGCCCAAAAAGGGCGCGGTTCCCGCGGGCCAAACCCCGCGTAGTTCCATTTTTCCAGGTCACCGCGGGGCGTAGAGCTCGAGAAGACCGCACCTTGTGCATTCGTATCCCCAAATCTTCCTGATTCCGGTCAAGGGAGCGGCAATCATGTCAGGGCTGTTCTCGGCCCGTTCCCAAACCACATTCCTCATTGCCCCCGGGACCACATCGCCACCACATCTCAGACACGGCAATCGCATACCTCCTGCCTGAGGAGGCCATTCTCATAAGGGCACATGAACATTACTGGCTGCGGTCCGCGGAGCCGGCCTCAGAGGGCCGCAAGCCTCTTGTCGATTTCCGGGGTCCTGCCGTCAAGCTTCGCCTCCAGGAACAACCCTCGGGCCCTCTCTAGTGACTCCCGGGCCTTCCCCTTCTCCCCCTTCAGGGACTGGAGCTCCGAGTAGCATACCAGGCACTCCGCCAGCTCCACCACGATTTTCAGTTCCTCGTACATTTTTATGGAACGGCCGAAAAGCTCTTCGGCGGCGGAGAGGTCCCCCGTTTTGGACCGGAGCATGCCGACGTGATAGAGCACGAAGGCCTCCAGCAGCCGCTGGCCCAGCTTTCGGAAAGTCTCCAGCGCCCGTTCAAAGTATTGCAGTGCCTCGTCGTACTTCCCGGTGAACAGGTAGCACCGCCCGATGTTGGAGAGCATGATCCCGTTGAGCTGTACGTTCCCCATTTTGTCGGTGAGCCCGAGGGCGCGTCGGAAGCAGCCCATGGCCTTCCCGTACTCCCCCCTGCGGGATATCGAATAGCCGTAATTGCCCTCGCATACCGCCATGAGCTTGAGGTCGTTGCATTCGGTAGCGATGGCCAGTGCGCTCAGGTAGTAGGATTCCGCCTTCTCGAACTCCTCGCTCATAGTGCAGTATGCGTTGGCGAGGAGCATCTCCGCCCGCGCAATCGGCCGGAGGACCTTGGCGCGCTCGGCGGTGGCCTTGGCGAGGCCCGTGTACTTTATGAGGTCGTCCATCTTGCTCATGCGGAACGCCAGCATGGCGCGGAAGTTGTAGAGCTCCGCCAGGGACTTGTCATGCCCGTGGGTCTGGGCTATCAGGACCGCTTTCTCGAGCGTTTCCAGCGCCACGCTCCACTGGCACCTGTCTATGGATATCATACCCATCCCGGCGTATGCCCTTTCAATGTAGGGAGCCTCATCGGGGCAGTGCGCCACTGCATCGGAAAAGTGCCTCAGCGCCTCGTCCCACTCCCCTATCTCCCTTTCCGAATCGCCCAGCTTCATCTTCAGCTCGCTCTCGTGCTCCGGCGTGGCCCCGCCCGTCTTCTCCATCGAGATGAGGGCTTTGCGGTAATGGTCGGCCGCCTCGTGGAACGCGAAGTTGCCGAAGCTCCTGTCGCCGGCCATCTCAGAGAACCGCAGGGCCTTCCCGGAAGGCCCCAGCGAGCCCCAGTGGTACGCCAGGTCGAATATGACTGTCTCCTCGTCTCCTGCATGGAGCTCCTCCAGCGCCTCGGCGATCTTGCGGTGGCAGTGCCGCCGCTTCAGGTCCCCCATCGAACTGGCTATGGCCTCCGGAATGATGTCCTGCGTGAACGAGTACACCTCGTTCTCGGGGTCCTCACGGATTATCCCGAACCGGACGAGGGTGTCGAGCGTGTCCACAAGGACGGTCTCGTCTAGGCCGAGGCATTTTTCAAGGAGGGCGAGGCCCGGGTTCGCGGGCATCACGGCGATGTACTCTATGCCCCTCCTCTCGTTGTCCGAAAGGCGCTTGAAGCGCTCGAGGACGGTCGCGTGCATAGTGGAGGGCAGCTTCAGCCTCCCGAGGTCGTGCGTCCTGTCAAGGAGGGCCTCCGTCCTGAGATATGCGATGACGGTTTCTATGTAATACGGGTTCCCGCCGGTCTTTTCGAATATCCAGTTCCTCAGGCCCTCCGGCAGCCGCCTCTGCGCGCGGGCGTCCATCATCCTGTCGGCGGCCTCCCTCCCGAGGTTCCCGACATGCAGGCTCCGCACCTGCCTGTCCGACAGTATCCGTCCTATGAGCTCGCTGACCGCCTTGTTCCCCGTCAGCTGGTAGCGCCCCTCGAAACGGCACGTGCCAAGCAGGAAGGAGCGCCCTCCGGAGAAGCTGCGCAGCAGGTAGAGGAAGAGGCTCAGCGTCGAGGCCTCGGCGAACTGCAGGTCATCCAGGAAAATGGCGATGCCGCCCCCTCTCGCCCTGGCGTGGAAGAATTCCGCCACCTGCCCGAACATCCGCTCGCGGTTCGGTTTATCCTGCACGTCGGCCTTCCCCCCGACTTCCAGGCCCACAAGCATCATCGGGGGCTCATCGCCGGACCCCTTCTCCCTGTCGCGGGAGCGCAGGTCCTCCATCATCTCGATGAACGGCTGGTACGGCTGGCCGCGGCCCGTCAGCTGGCACTTCGCCCTCACAATCTCCAGGCCGAGGTCACATGCCAGCCTGAAAGCTTTTTCAGCAAGCGTGGTCTTCCCCGCCCCGGCCTCGCCGGTTATTATGGCACAGGGATTGCCCCCGGCCACGGCCCCGTCGACCATCGCCCGCAGCGCCTTCAGCTCCTCCTCCCTGCCGAAGAGCTCGACGGATTCACCGGTCTCTGTCATGTGATTCTGGCCTCGGAGTTCCATGTCTAGTTCGATTTGCGCTTCTTGCGCTCCTTGACGGGCAGCGACGCCGCGTACTTCACCGACTGCGCCAGCAGCCTGTCGAAGAGCTTCGGGTCGTCGCGCACCTTCTGGGGCGCGACAACATACTGGCGCATGTGCTGGCCGGGCCTGGGCTCGAACGGGGTCAGGTCCTTGTTAACGGAAATGGCCTTCTTGGAGCCATCCTCCCCGAGCCTCAGGACGACGTCGTCCTCGAATGTGCCGAAGAACATGTTGTTGTTGATGAACGCGCAGGGATAGCCGAACATCTTGCGCTTCTCGCAATTGACGCTGGCCGCCTTCTCCTCGAAGAACTTTATCAGCTTTTCAGGGGGCTTCTTCCATTTCACGGTCCTCACCACGCATGGATACCGCGGGTGGCCAATAAAAAGATAATGATGCCTCTTCGGCAGAAGGGAATGATTCTTATCGGGTTGTGACGCCACCCGCTTCAGCGGGTGGAGGATTCACGGTCCGTACTTCTTGATGAAATTGTATGTGTCGTTGACGCTGCCTTTTTCGTCGGAGAATTTCACGAGGCACGCGTATATATCCGAGTTGCCGTCGTCGGGGCCCGCGTTCCGGCAGTCGCACCAGGTGAGCAGCGCCGTGTTGTTGTTGACGCCGATGCCGAGGTAGTCGCCGACGAAGCCCACATCCCCGCCCGGGGTGGCCTCCGTCCAGTATGCCCTGCCTCCCAGGTTGCCGTCGAAGAGCGTGTCGCTGACGTTGAGGTTGATGCTGAAGTTCTGTCCACCGTCGACTGAAACGGCGTAGGTGACCCCTATGAGCGTGTGGTCGGGGTCATATTTGCGGTCGAAGAACATGAGATGCACCCAGCCCTGGTCGGATACTACCATGGCGGGGAAGAACTGGTCCGCGCCATTCCCGACGGTGTCGTTGTTGACGCGGACATATGTGTCGTTCCAGGTCTCTCCCCAATCCCTGCTGTAGGCTAGCAGGATGTCCGAGTCCCCGGTGGAGGCGTCGTTCCAAGTCACGTAGATGCTGCCCCCGAACGGCCCGTCCGTGTTGTCTATCGCCATAACGGGCATCGTGGGGGTCCTGTACGTGCCGTTCGTGAGCGTGTATGGCTGGGGCACCATGTTGACTATGGGCCTAATCGGCTCCCAGCTATTGCCAGAATCCTTCGACCTGGTGTAATGGACCTCGTCGTCGCCGAAGTCCCTCCACACGAGATGTAGGGTGCTGTTCTTGTCCACTGCGATGTAGGAGCCCTGGGCGTTGATGTCGGATGTGATGTCCGCTATCTTGTCGGGCAGGGTCCAGGTCCTGCCCTGGTCCGTGGAGCGGCTGAAGACTATGCTGCCCGTCATCATGGCGCCGGCGAAGACGGTCCACACGACGTAGACGTTGCCGTTGTTGAGGTCCACCGCGAGCCATTCCTTGTCGTTGAACTGGATCTGGTTGAACAATGCCTGGTGGACTATGGACACCTGGTCGAACGAATCGCCGCCGTTGGAGGAGCGTGCGACGAAGATGCAGTTCGCCCTTCCGGAGTGGGCGTACGTGTGCCTGTTGTACCCGACGCCTGCGAGGTAGACGTTGTTGTTCATGTCGAAACCCAGTGCCGGGTCGCACGAGGTACCGAACCCCGTGAGCACGCTCGGGGGTCCTCCCCTGTACCCGGGGACGATGCCGTCGCTCCAGGTCTTGCCCCCGTCCTTGGTGGTGTAGAAGTGCAGCCAGGTATCCTGGGACGGATTGTTCATATCATTGGAGGAGGCGACCATGTTATTGGGGTCGAGGGGGTTCACAGCCACATGCGTCTCTGCGGAGGGCCTCCCGCCCGTGCTCATCGGGAAGTTGTAATCGTTGGTAACGTTGTCCACGTAGGGCCATTTCGGCCTCTCCGGCTTGGCGGACCCCTTTTTGCCCGAGGGTCCCGGTCTGTACGTGAACGCTCCCAATGCCGCTATAATAACGATAGCGACGATTACGACCGCCACGAGTCTCTTGTCAGCCATCCTGATTATCTCGGGTTTCTTCATGGACACGGTCTTTCATTAAGTTTTTGGAGCGCCATTTTTTGATTTTTACCACCCTCCAATAAAGATATATGTAGATTCGGACCGTATCTGGTCAAGTCGTATGAACTGAAAGCCTCTGGATTGCGGGGTGGACCTGTGAACGATGCGGATGTGGGAACGAAATACGGACGGTTTCGCAGGCGCAGTCGTTCCATTTCTGCAAAGGGCCGCAATCGTCTCTACGCAATCCTGCTCGTGCTCCTCCTGTTCCAGCTCCCGTCCGGCAACCCGGTATCTGCCGAGGACACCTCCGGCTCAAGCCCCGACGCAATAATCATCAACGCTACGGACACGATGACATTCTTCGTGGTCGAGGTCCCCGGTTCGGTCGGAGGCGGGTTCGAGCCGCACATCCTCGCAGCACCCGGCGTTGACGGCAAGCAATGGTATTACGTCGATTCACCTACCGGGCTGGGAAGCAAGGAGAGCGGGTGGCTCTGGGTCTCCAAGGACTACGGCGAGACCTGGCAGTTTTGTTCCAAAGGCCTCCTCTCGGGAAGCTGGGCCGGCTCCGGCGACTCCTACACGACCGTCACCAAGGATGGGGTCATCTATTTCACGGACCTTCTGCTCGCAACCTCAACCATCCAGACATCCAGCGATGGCGGCACAACCTGGGTGCGCAACCCCGTGGCCTCCGTGACCCCCATCGATGATAGGCAGTGGCTCTCAGTGGGTCCAACCGTGGGAGGGAATCCGCTTTCCAAGAAGGAGACCGTCTACATGTCCTACAACCAGATCCCGACGGGCCTGTGGATAATGTGCTCCCAGTTCACCTCGCTGGGCCTGGGCTGGAGAGCCGGCAACCGCGGGCGGCCCATAACTGCGGACACCCATGCCAGGGACGTGATGTCAGTGGACTCGCACGACGGAACCATCTACCTTCCCAACACCGAGACCTCCTCGCTTGCCATGTATGTCTCCACGGATGGCGGAACCAGCTTCACAAGGAAGAAGGTCATCGACGGCGGGCCCGAGGAGTTCCAGAGCATCTTCGTGGTCTCCGACGAGGACGAGGCAGGGAATGTCTACCTGGGCTGGACGGACGAGCGGAACGTTACCATGGCGGTCAGCCAGGACAAGGGGGACAGCTGGCGCTTCCTGACAGCGCAATCAGGCAACGGGACGCGGGTCTTGCCCTGGATAGCAGCGGGCGACAACGGGCGGGTCGGCATGGTCTGGTACGAAACGAACGAGACCGGACTCTCCGACGAGCTCGCGTCAGCCACGTGGGATGTCATGGCCGCAGTGACGGAGGACGTTTTCGCCCCCAATGTGACGTTCTACCATTCCATTGTGGAGAAGGCGGTCCACGTGGGCACCATACGCACCTCAGGGACCAGCGGCAATGCGGACCGCGACCTGGGCGACTACATGAGCTGCGATGTCGACGACATGGGCAGGCTCATCATGACCTACGGGTGGGACGGGGACGACGGCGTCGGCAAGTACGATTCGAAAGTGATGGTGGCCAGGCAGGAGGGCGGCCCGTTCCTGAGAGATGGCATGGGCCCTATAGCCAAGTTCACGAAGCGCCAGTCAGGCATGACCGTCAAGGTGGACGGGAGCGCCTCATCCGACCAGAGCGGCAAAGGCCTCTCGAAGTACGTTTGGAGATGGGGCGACGGACGCAACGACACGGGCCAGAACGCATTGTCCGCTCACACCTATAAAAAAGCAGGGAAGTTCAATCTCACATTGCTCGTGACCAACTCCGACAACATGACAGGTTACACCTCCATGACCGTGACCATCATAGCTCCTGAGACAACATCATTGGGCGGCTTATGGCTCGGGGCGGGCATCGCGGCAGCCGTGGCGGCCGGCGTCTTCGTGTTCTACAAGTACGGACGGGGGCGCATCAAGGTGCCAGGCCCGCGCCCGAAGGCGTGATTGCCTGCATTGAACATGGAGCAAGGTCAGCTCACTATCGAGGATTCTCGCGCCACCGGCCTCATTCCTTGATGAACCACGAGGGCAGGTTGGAATACTTGTAATGGTCCAGTATGTACCTTTTGAAAATGACGCTGTAGAACTGGTTGAATTTCCTAAGGTGGAGGACGCCCTTCTTGGTTATCCGCACGCGGTACTCGCGACCCTCATCCTCCTTCTGAATCTCGATGAGGCCCTCTTCCTCGAGGACCTCGAGCACCTTGTTGGTCATGTGGTGGTTGGCCCGCAGCTCGTAGCTGATGTCCACCTTGGGGATGCCCTTGCCTCGGTCCTTGAGGATGCCGTCGAGCTTGCTCTCAAGCTCGGTCTGCATCAGGTCTATTCCCAGCTGGGCGGCTATCCTGTTGAGCGCCAGGCAACTGTACACCTCCAGCCCCTTGTAGACCTTGCCCGTCAGCACCAGCTCCTGATTTTCTTCATGCGGAACGTGTCCTCTCCGACCAGCTCCCTCGTTTATTACAGCGCAACGTAGGGGACCATCGAGTAGGCCCCGCCTACCTCCATCACCAGTTGAATGGCACACTCGCCGGCCCTCGTCCTCGTCCCGTGCTCGATTATGTGCTCGTACACGCGGTCATCCATGTCATCCACATCGCCGGTGACGAGGGCCACGACCCTTGATATCCTGATGTTGCGCTCTTGGCCGAACTTGCCAGCTTCATCGAGAAGCCTGTGAACCATTTCGATGTCCGGCGGGTTCACCATTTCCTTGACGAGAATGCCGGTGTGCTCTCCGGCTACGGGGCCGTGGTAGAGCCTAGCGAATGTGAAATCCTCGGGCCCGACATCGCACTCCGCGCCGGCCTTTCCGCCCCTGGCGGCGAGCATGTCCTTCACGCCAGGCGCTCCCTTCATGAATGAATCGAAACGCTCTATGTGCGTCCCGCCCTTGGGCACGGGCGGAACTCCGAGGGCCGTGACCTCCGCGAGCGCCCTGTGCCTCCTGATGTAGTACCTGTAGAAGGACTGGTCCCGCGCCACCTCCGAAAGCAGCATGAACGCCGGTCCCACGAAGACCGCGAACACGAGCAGCTCCAGCACCAGCTGCAATGTGATGTAGGAGCCCGTCAGCAGGCCATGGAACATCACCGCCACCATGTAGCCGAGGCCCAGCAATACGACATAAAGGACCGCCCTTGCGACGGAGGTCATCCTCTCCACTATGACAACGAGGTCGCCTGTCTTGAGAGCGGAGCCCACGATGCCTGCAATGGGGGCTCCGTCCGACCTGGCGCCCTGTTTCGTATCCCCTCTGTTCTCACCGGTTCTTCCTTTCACCCACGCTTTTCCCTCGATTACCCCATTCTCGGGTTCCCGTGCTTTCCCATCGAAATCTCCCGGCGGGCGCGAGGACAATGCTTCCATCGCCCTGGCGCTGGCCTCGAGGTGGGGCAAGAAGCGCGTTTCCTGCAATGACAGGAATGTCAGCGTGATGCCCAGCCCTACGGACGGCACGAGCACCACCAGAAGTGATACGAGCTTGGCGAGCTCCTCCAGGGGCCAGTTTCCGGCCGAATACAGGGCCCAGAGGTTCAGGCCAGTGACCGTTGCAAGGGCGATGAGCCCAAGGGTCCAGAATGCCCCGAAGAGCAGAAGGCTCCGGCTCCTTTTTCTCAGCTGGGGGAGTCGGCGCTCCGTTATGCCGGCCAGCTCAATGCTGGCTTCCAGGGGGTTCTCGAAGATCCTCGGGTCTCCCGTCGTTTCTGAATGGTCCGGATGCATGGAGCCTCGGAAAAAAACGGGAACCTTGGTATTTAAATCTTGTCGAACGAATGGTTCGAATCATCTATTCTAATCCCCTTATCATACTTCGGGGCGTAACTGGAGCCGTGGTGAAAACCTTGGAGAACGACAACACCGGGACCGGCTCGAAGCCGGATGAGAAGAAAGCCGTGGAACAGCAGGCTGCACGCAGGGAAGGGCCCGGTTACAACCCCGGAAGCATACCCTTTCCGCCCGGGTCCGGGCCGGCCCCGGCGCCGGTCACGATCTATCAGCCATACTATGTCAACGAATCAAGCGCCTCCCCAAAGAGGTCCAGCAAGCCAGGGGTGGCGGGCGGTCTGCTCATCACGACAGGATTGATTTCAATAATAATTGGAATGATCGCGATGACCGTGACCGTCGGCCTGTTCGGGGGCTCGTTCCCTCCGGGAGGCATGGACGACGGGACCGGCGAGGTCAGCGGGCAGGTCATCTTCCAGAACATGACCCCCGCGGAGAACGTCACCATAACCGTGACCGAGACCGGCCAGCTTGCGGTCTCCAACGCCACCGGCAACTACCGCATAATCGGAATATCGAGCGGCACTCACCAGCTCAAGGTCGAATATCCCAATTACAAGACCATCCTCCAGAAGGTCAGCGTGGGACGCTCCATGGGGATGGGCCCCAGGGAGGCTTCCGGCGCGACGCATGTCGATTTCCAGCTCACTCCCGGCGAGGGCCCGATAACGGTGGGCAGCGGGACCACGAGCGACGAATGGGGCATGGAATTCGCGAGGGGGATACTCTCCGTTTGCTCGGCCCTGTGGATACTGCTCGGCATCCTGATAGTCGCGGGAGGCTACTTCTCCCTCCAGAGGAGGAAGTACCCCCTGGCCGTGGCCGCCGGCGTCGCGGGCCTCCTCACGCCCCTGTGCATACTCTCCATGATAGCCCTGGTGGTCCTGTTCCTCTCCGGCGACGAGTTCCGGAAGGGGAAGGACACCGAGGGGACCAGGCTGCCCGAGGCCAAGCCTCTCGAATCCGGGACCAAGCGCAACTGAGCACGCCGCCTGGCCGGTTTTTCTGCACCGGGCGCAAACGATAGGCGGATAGCTCTCGGGCGGGGCGGGAAACGGCCCCGCCCGTGGGGCGACCGAACAACTTATAGTAGCCCATTAACTATACCAATAGCGGAACGTGATAATATGGGCTCCAGAATCTCGATGGCGGGAATAGCCTTGCTGATGGTCATGGTGTCGCTCCAGGCCGGAGTGTCGGGCCTGCCCCAGCCTGCATTTACGGGGGGCCGGGCCGGACCGGACATCGCGGTCGTTCCGGGCAGCTATGGCATAAATCCCAACCCGCCGAGGGTCCAGGACATCTGCACCGTCAACGTGACCGTCATCAACCAGGGCGACACAGCCGCCGGCGCCTTCACCGTCGCATTCTTCATGAACAACACCGGCACCAAGCTCAATCCCTCCAACACGGTGAGGATAAATTCGCTGGGCATCGGTGCAACCTCCAATGTTGCCTGTCAATGGAACACCCAGACCACGGAGTTCTTCGCCTACACTACTGGCGTCAATTACACGATCATCATGCTGCTGGACACCCTAAGCGAAATTGCGGAGGGCAACGAGGCAAACAACAGGTTCGACTACAACCAGACCCTCGGTCCGGAGAGGCTTCCCGACCTCATCCTCACAAGCTGCTCCGCAGTGCCGGCCAGCCTCATACGGGGCGGGACCGTCACAATCAACGCCACCATCACCAACAACGGCGAGGCCGCCGGGAAGTACTTCAAGGTCTACTGCTTCGCCGACAACATCAACCAGATGATATCCTCCGTCGACGTTGCAAACCTGAACATTGCGGAGGTCAAGAGCGTCTCGATGAACTGGGACACCACGGACTACGCGCCAGGCCTCCATTCGGTCCTCGTCATAGTGAACCCGGACTTCTACTTCACGAAGATAATGGAGCCGGACTGGTCCAACAACAACGGCACGAAGCAGGTGACGATAGTCGCGCCTCCGTTGGATCTCTATGTCGGGAGCATCGTGCTCACGCCCGCCGAGCCCCACAGGGGCGATTCGCTCATCATCAACTGCACCGTCAAGAACAACGCCACGAGCAATGCGGAGAACATAAGCACCATCATATCGATAGATATCGAAGAGCTCAACAAGAGGACGCTCACCCTCGCGCCGCAGGAATCCGTGTCCTTGGGGGCGGAGGTGGACACCTCGGTATATGGCGAGGGGAACCACAACATCACGGTATCCGTGGCCGGCATCGTAAAGACGAAGCCGTTCACGCTGCTCACGTTCCGCAAGGCGGACCTGGTTCCAATCGACGTCACGGTCACCCCTCAGTCGGCCAAGGTGGGGCAGGTCCTGGACGTGAGCTTCAAGGTGCACAATGCGGGCGACGCCACCGCAGGTGCCGCCGGGGTCTCGCTGCTGGCGGACTACATAACCGCCCCCGTCTGCGCGACAGTGCTCCCGGCGATGGACCCTGACGCCTTAGTCATGGTGAACATGTCATGGAATACTGCGGGCTCGGTCGGAGGCGCACACAGGTTGCGCATCTTCCTGGACAGCGGCTACGCCGTCCTGGAGGGCAACGAGACCAACAACAACTACGTCATCAACCTGGACCTCGAGGGCGCTCTGGACCTCAAGGTGGAGAACGTGACGCTGCGCCCCGTAGCGCCCAAATCCGGCGAGAAGGTCCAGTTCACGGCCACCGTGAAGAACCTGGGCTCCCTCCCGTCGAACTCCTCCAATGTAACGCTGAGCATCGGCGGCTCGCCCGTCGATTCAAAGATACTCACATTCGTGGACCCGGGGCTGAGCAGGGACGCATCCCTGAACTGGCAGACAGTGGGCCTGCCGGCAGGGACATACGATTATTCTGTGAGTGTAGTCACATTGGGCAACTACACGGACGCCAACCCGGCCAACGACGCCGTTTCGGGGACCGTGGAGCTGCTTCCGCCGCCGCCGTCGCCGGACCTGAAGGTCTCCGATGTCACGGTGGCGACGTCCACGCCTCGCACCACCGAGAACCTCACCTTGCTGGTCAAGGTGGACAACATAGGCAACGTCGACGCCGGAACGAGCACACTCATGATAATCTTCGAGCGCGGGACAGCGATGCTCAAGTTCACGGACAGTGCGGTCCAGGTCCCCGCAATCACGGCCGGCTCGTCCACAACGGTGAACGTCACCAGGGGTACATCAGCGTTCAAGGCGGGCACCTACCGCCTCATCGCGACCGCGGACTACAGCAACGAGCTCGCAGAGCTCAACGAGACCAACAACGCCTTCACGATGGAGCTTGCGCTCCTGGAGCCGCCGGAGAAGAAGGCGACGCTGGCCGTGCAGGGTGTTACCATCGAGGGAAAGCAGGAGACCGGCAGCCAGATGACCATACTCGTCGTGGTCGCCAACACCGGCGCGGCGGACGCCTACAACACCACGGTCAAGTTCTACATCGACGGCACCATGGTGGCCCAGAAGAGCATCGAGCTCATCAACAAGGGCACCAACCGGTCCGTGGAGTTCCAGTGGACTGCCCTCGAGGGGGCCCACAAGTTCCAGGTAAGGGCCGAGTCGGCAGGGCTCGATACCGCCACAGGCACCGAGACCCCGGTCACGATAGCGAAGAAGCCGGTGACGGGCGGCGGCGGCAGCATGCAGGACAACACAATGATGTACATCGCCGTCGTCGTGGTAATCGCGGCCGTCGCCGGAGGCGCCGCCTTCGCGATGTCGCGCAGGAAGAAGCCGCCGGCACCCGAACCTGAATATGTCAAAATAACCCAGGATAAGCCAGCCGCTCCCGAAAAGGGCGCACTCTCAGGGAATGGCTCGCCCAGGACGCCCGAAGGGCCGGGGGGCGACGCAAAGCCTCCGGCCGACGGTACGGACCCCGAAAATCCCGAGGCCTCCGAGGAATACCGGAGCACCGACTGGAAATGAGAATACCCGGATGGAGGCTATCGGTCGCACTGGCGCTTGCCGCTTTGCTTGCGACCCCGGCTTCTGTTATCCCGGCACTGTCTTCCGACGGGGGATACCAGGGACCATGCCCGCGTGAAAGCGCGGGCGGCCGGAGCCAGGCATCCGTGTGGGGCTTCGTCACCGAGAAGGGAGGGGCCCCTGTGCTGGGCGCCAATGTCACGCTGTACAATTTCGGCAGCTGGCTTTATTACACGACGACATCGCTGTCATCCGGCCATTATTCCCTCACGCCTGCCCCGGCGCAGTACACGTTCAAGGTGACCAAGAGCGGTTACTTCGACTTCTCAACCAATGTCTATGTCCGGCCCGGACAGGAGCTCAGGTACGACATCAACATCACGAAGATACCCCCCGTGAACTCGAAGATATCCGGGACCGTACGGAACATCGACACATCATTTCCCGTCGGGTTAGCCGGAATAACGCTCTATGACCTCATCAACAACAACACCATCACCGCTTTTGCAGGATTGCTGGGAAATTACAACCTCGACGTCTACGAAGGAACGTTCATGATAATCGGCTGGGCCTACAACTATCTCACAAAATGCACAGGCGGGGTTGCAGTGAGACCGAACCAGACCGTAACGCTGAACATAGAACTCTATCCCGCTCCCCCGCTGGACGCAACTGTGCACGGGCAGGTGAGGGACGCAGCGGGGAATCCATTGTCGGGCGCGGGAATCCTCTTTTACGACGAGGAGAAGCATTTCTTCACCAACGTGACCACGGGCGCGAACGGCCTCTATTCCATCGACCTCTACAAGGGCAATTTTGTTTTGGTTGCGGATGACCCCAATTCGACCCAGGCCGACAATCCCATCGTGAATGTGTCCACGATGGCCGGAAATGTCACCCAGGACTTCCAGCTCCAGCCCCTGCCCGTATCACTTGCGCTATCCACCGTCGACCTCAGGGACCTGGCGTCGGGCAGCCTCACCATAAACCTGACGACCTGGGGAAAGGGACTGCTCCTGGGCGGCCTCTCCGTGACGCTCCTGCGTTTCGTAATCGACATCTACAACGGCAACGGCGACCTGTACACATCCCCCTCGGAATATGATTATTGGCGTGACTACATCCGGACCCTGCTGAGGAACAACCTCCAGCTCTACGATTCGAAGCTGCTCTTCAGGCTCGACGGGATGGATTACCAGTTCGACCGGGATTTCATTGCGCTCGACATCGACCTCGAGGGAAGCGCCTTTTCAAATGCTCCGCTGACCATCGACCTTTCCCTCAACGCGCATTCCAACGGGACCGTCGATGCGAAGGCTCCGTCACATAATGTGTGGCTGAACAAGACCTACAGCACCATCAACGATACGAACCTCCTCAGGCTCGATTTCCCGGACTTCTTCACAGTCAGGAACCAGACCGCGCCGCAGGGATTCGCACTGAACTTGACCGGCAACCTGACCATCAGCATCGACCCCCCTCAGGACCCGGCCCCGGACGACAACATCGTTTCTGTGCCGATAACGTTCACCCTTGCGGACCGGCTCCCGCCGCTGGCGGATGCGGGCTTCAACAAGACCGTGAACCAGTTCTCGCTGGTGGAGCTCAATGCGACGGCATCCTCGGACAACCTCGGCATCTCCTCCTATTCCTGGGACCTTGGGGACGGCACGAAACAGACTGTTACCATGCCCATCATCACCCACTCATACTCGGAATACGGCAACTACACGGTCAACCTGACAGTCACGGACACGGGCGGCCTCAACTCGACCGATTCGATATGGGTCCGGGTGCTGGACATCACCCCGCCGAGCGTCAAGATAATCTTCAACGGAAGCTCCGTGAACGAGGATGCCCCCGTCGAGCTAAGGGCCAACGCAACGGACAACGCGGGTATCGAAAGCGTGACCTGGAAGATCAACGGCGTTGAATCGGGAAACGGAACGAAGCTCGTACACACGTTCGCGCAGCCGGGCCGGTTTGCCATAGATGTCCGGGTCGTGGACCTGTCCGGCCTTTCGGCATTCGACGGGATCAACATCACCGTGAATGACATTACGAATCCTGTAGCGGACCCCGGACCATCAAGGACCCGCGACGAGGACCAGGAGATAATCTTCAACGCCTCCCTCTCCACGGACAACGTCGGCATCAAGAGCTACATATGGAACTTCGGCGACAGTGCGGACAATTTCGACGGAAAGGAGATACCTCATGTGTTCAGGGACCCGGGCATCTACAACGTGACCCTCAACGTGACGGACGCAGCCGGAAATGCGAACTCCAGCCGTATCCAGGTCACGGTGCGGGACGCCACTGCTCCCGTGGCTGAGATAGTCGTCAACAGGACCGCCATCCTGAAAGGGGACTCGGTCTCATTCGACGGAACCCGTTCCACGGACAACGTGGGCATAGTCCAGTACCGCTGGAATTTCGACGACGGCACCCAAGCCACGGGCGACAAGGTGGAGCACAAATTCAGAAAGGCCGGCAAGTTCAATGTGTCCATAGTCGTGACGGATGCCCAGGGCCATTCCGACTCCCGCTCCATACTCATCAACGTCAGGGAGCCGCAGACGGCCCAGGTCAACACCATTGCCCTTGCGGCCATCATCATTGTCGTGTTCATCGCCGGGATTGTCACCGTGTACGCCTACAGGCGCCTCAAGTACGGCGGCTACAGGGTGGACGAGGTCTTCCTAATCTACAACGATGGCCGTCTGATAAAGCATGTGACAGCGCGGCCCGACGAGACCGTGGACAAGGATATACTGGCGTCGATGCTGACCGCCGTGCAGGATTTCGTGCGAGATTCGTTCAGGAACCGCCAGGAGAACCTGGGCAAGCTCGAGTTCGGAAAGAAGACCAAGATCCTCATAGAGAGCGGCAAGCTGATCTACCTTGCCGTCGTGGTTGCGGGCCACGACCCGGAGACGCTGCGAGATGACATCAAGAAGACCATCATGAAGATCGAGAAGAAATATTCGGAAAAGCTCGTGGATTGGGATGGCGCCGTGAGCATCTTCAGCGACATCGACAGGCTGGTCCTGCCCCTGCTGACCAAATAATGAACCGGCTTCCCGGACCAATTATTATTGATTCCTCTAAGTGGTGCGACTTCACGAAGTTCGCCGGGACGCCAGGGGCCGCCAAGGCCGCAGACGAGCAACTGCTCGTCAAGGCGCAGAAGACCTCAGCGGAGGTCTTCTCGCGCGAAGAAGACCGCATGTCTTCTGGGTCAGCGGGTGGAGGATTCACGCGGTCTTCAGCCGTGCCATGATGGCCGATATGTCCTCGGTGTCGTCCTTGCCCGGTCCGACCTCTTGTTCCGCCGTCTTGCCCTCGGGCTTCTTGGGCTCGGATTTGGCAGGTGCCGTCGGTGCGGGCTCCTTCTTCGCCTCGACGGGCTTGGAGTTGCGGGTCACCTCATGCTCGCCAGCTTTCGCCTCGCCCTCGTGCGCCATGGAAACGACCGTGCCCTTGGCAGGCTCAGGGGCGGGGGCCGTCTTCTCGACATTATCAACCGTAGGCTTCGCCGGCTCCTGCTGAGCGACTGGCTCAGTCTTCGGGGGCACCGGAGCCTTCTCCACGTGATTCTCATCCCTCAGGGGCTCTTTTGCGGGCTCCTCCGGCTCCTTGGCAGGTTCCTTCTCGGTCTCCGGTTCCGGCTCGTCCTTCTCTTCGGGCGCTTCCTCGTCAGTATGGGATGGTTTCGCCGGGGCTTCACCCATGGATGCGCCGGAGGGTGCCGCGCCGCCCTTCTTCCTCAGCATGAGCCATGCGACGGCGAAGCCGACCACGAGCAACATTATTCCCATGACCAGCAGGCCCGTATCCATTCCGGTAAGTCCCGCCCTGGTCACCTTTATCTCCCGGGTTGCGATGTTGCCGGCAGCGTCCTTCGCCACGACGACGAGCTTGTTCTCGCCGTTGATGAGAGCGACGTTCACGGTGAACTTGCCATTGGAGTTCTTGAGCTCCTTGCCGTTTATCGTAAGGGTCGCGCCCACCTCTGTGGTGCCCGTTACCTCGACAGCGAACTCGCCCTGGGACGAGCCGCTCTTTGGGGACGAGACCTTCAGAGCCGGCGGGACGGTGTCCAGCCGCACATTCCTGACTTCTACGGTCGGATTTCCGGCCCTATCAGTTGCCCTGACGGTGACCGTGTTCTGGCCTTCCACGAGCTGGTACTCGAAGTCGAAGCTTCCCCTGCCGTCGATGGCGGTCGCATTGCCGCCAACGGTGACGCTGGCGCCGAGCTCCGTCACGCCGGTGACGCGCAGGCGAGGCTTGTTGGTGAGCAGGTTGTCATCAGGAGTATAGACGACCAGCGGAGGAGCGGTCGTATCGAGCGTGACCGTCCTCTTGACGGTCGTGATGTGGCCTGCTCTGTCCCTGACGTCGATGACTATGTAGTTCTTCCCCTCGGTCAGGCCGACTATTGCACTGAAGTTCTTCGCCGAATCACCGATGAACGTCTGCCCGTTGACCGTTACGGTCGTGAGGGCCCTGTCATCCGCGTTCCCCGAAACGTTGAGGGACGAGATGTTCGTGAGATACTCCTCCGGCGGGTTGGTGACCGTGATGACGGGCGGAAGGCTGTCGAAGATGACCGTCCTGTTGATGGTCGTGGGGTTGCCGGCCACGTCCGTTGCCACGAAGACCAGGTAATTCGTGCCTTCCTGCAGGTCCACGGATGCGGTGAAGTGCTCTCCGGCATGGGCCACGCCCACGCCGTTGATGGTCAGGTTCGCCTCTGCCTCAACAAGCCCCGCTGTGAATATGGGCGTCTGGACGACCACGACCTCCCCCGGCGGGTTGGAGACGCTGAGAGTGGGCGGCACCGTGTCCAGCGTGACAGCGAGCACGCTCACGTTGAAGTTCAAGGCCCTGTCGTTGGACGCGACCGTGATATTGTTCAAACCCTCCACGAGACTGACATTGAGCGAGAAGTTGCCAGCCGCGTCCACGGGCGCATTGACGCCTTCCACCGTGACCACGGAGCCTATCTCGGTGTGTCCGGTGACTGTGATGTTGGGCGTGTTGAGGATGTCCACGAGCTCTGGGTATGTGATGGTCAGCGCAGGCTCAACGGTATCGATGTTGAACGTCACCGTGCTCGCCTCCTTTACCCCTGCATAGTTGGTGGCGTTCACGGTGACGGTCCACTGGCCGTCCGTGAGCGTCACGTTCGCCCTCCAGTCCTCCGTTCCGTTGGCGACGACGGAGGGCAAACCCTGGGGCCACACATCGACCTGGTCTATGCTTGACTCCGGGTCAAAGGCGGTTCCGCGTACGTCAATTGTCGAGGTGTTGTAGAGCCCGCCGTTCACCGGATAGACGATGGTGATGGCCGGGTCGTTGACGAGGTCGTTGAGGATTATCCTTACATCGAGGTCGTTGTTGACGTTGGCGCCGAAGTAGCCGCCGACGCTGTTCCACTCGGCGGAGAAGTTGTGCCTCGTGTAATCGACCCTGCGGGTCCGGTTCTGGGTGTACTCCTGCACCACGAGCCAGTTGAGCTCGCCGTTCCCGTCCGCGTACTGGTTGAAGACAGCGTTCCCCTGGACGTTGCTTATCGTGACGTTCGCATAGGGCACGCGGTTCTCGTTCTGCCACTCCACCCAGAGCTTGTGAACGTACCAAGAGACATTGAGGACGCTGTTGTCATCGTCGTAGGCCGTGTCGGAGGTCAGGAACGTCGTGTTGATGGCCTCGACCTGGCAGATGTGGTTCCACGCAGAGCCGCCGAGGTGGATGTCGCGGGCGTTCGGGGCGGATATGCTCGAGTTGAGAATAGCCACGACCGCCTCTGCCGCGTACAGGCCCTCGTTGTTGTTGGCGGTTATGTTCATTCCCCTGAAGCTGGCCTCGGACTGCCCGTAGATCTCCATGCCGTTGTCGTTCGTTGCCAGGACCGCGGTATCAGTCATGGTCATTCTGGACTGGCCGGCCACCTCGATGCCCTCCTGCCTTGAGGTGATGTCGTTGCGGGCGCCCTTCACCTCGGACACCGTGTTCACGAACAGGCCCTGGTTGTTCCAGGAGACGAGCTTGTTGTTGGATACCGTCGATTGGGAATAATCCCCTATTGCGACGGCCGTGCCGCCGCTGCTGATGTCATTTCCCTTGATCTCGGCCGAGACCCAGTGCCACAGGTCGATGCCGAGCCCGCCCTCGCTCGTGATGATGTTGTTCTTGATAACGACATCGCAGTTGTCGTACACCTCGAGCGCGCTGCCCGTTCCGGGCACCCACTGGTATATGCCGTTCTCCTCGATGACCGGGGAAGAGAAACCGTTGACGGTGACGGCGGGGTGATTGGAGGTGTTGAAGGTGTTCCCCCTGATGTGCGGGGTCGAGGCAGCCGTTACAATAAGGGCTGGTTCGCCATTCGACCAGACATGATTGTCCAGGACATCCATGTCCGAATGGTCGCTCATGTAGATGCCGCCGTTGGGATTGTTCAGGATGGTGTTGTCCGCTATGGTGCCCGAGGAATGGTTGTCGACCACGATTCCCCACTCGGCATTGTCCTGAATGGTATTGTTGTGGAATGAGACATTGCTGGTAGATATGTAGACGCCGTAGCCGTAGTTGCCCCCGTTCCAGCCGTTGTTCCCTATGATGTTGTGGGAGACCGTGGCCTGCGTGTCGACGAGATTGATGCCGTTCCAGTTCTGCCACCAGGGACCGGCGAACCCGTTGTCGCTTATGTTGTTGTAGGATATTGCGGGCTCTCCGCCGTCCAGGAACATGCCCCACCCCGAGTTGTTGATTATCGAGCTGTTCGTGATAACGGGCGAGGCATCCTCGGAAAGGAAGCCGATGCCGCCCCTCGCTATCGTGGAGCGGTCTATGAGGACGGACGAGGAGGCTGTGTACAGACCCTGGTTCTGCCGGTTCGCGTTCTGGTCCCCGACATCGTACACGAAGCTGTCCGTGATGGTCAGGTTGGCGCCGTCCCTCACGATGAAGAAATAGTAGTTGTTGACGCTGTTCGACTGGATGACAGCCCCGTTCCTCAAGGTCAGGCTGCCTCCCCTCTGGACCTCCACGATATACTGGGGCCCGTTGGTGTCGTTGATGGTTATAGTGACGCCGTCCAGGATGAGGCTTCCGCCGTTCCGGACCATAATGTTGCCGTTGTTCACATCATAGGTCCCGCCGGTGACCGTCTCCGCGGCATTGATGTTCCATGTGCCGTTGGCAGGCGGCTGGCCGCCGGCCATCGGGAGCCCGACGAGGGCCAGGAACGCGTTCGACAGGAGAACGAGGGCAATCATGTTGACTAGGGCTCTTTTCATCGCAATTCCTCTCTTATGTCATTAAGCATGAATCTTGCTGTATATAATATCTATGATTTTGTCCACGAGTCACTCTCTCGGGGCACGGGCGTATTCCCGTTTTCTCGGTAACATGAGCGTCTCCCAGCATCTCGGTCATTCCCAACGCAGATAACGCGGGAAGGTGATACCCCTTCGGTCTCAGAAACCAAGGAGAATCACCCTCATGGAAACTGTAGAACAATCCGGCTTAATAAAGATAGTGAAGGCCTGGACCAAGAAGAACTCTACCGCCATTACCGACGGGCTGAAGGTCAGCTCACCGATAGAGGTGCTCAAATACGAGCGACTTCTATTATCGCTGCTCATCCTGCTGGGCGCAATGATAATGGAATGGATTATCAGGGCAAGACTCGAGGATCACGAGTTCCAGAAGCGCGCCTCAGATAATATTCGTGCGACGGGTAAGTACCGGTTCCAAGCCTACGAAACCACGCCTGTAAGAACCTTGTTCGGAAATACGGTTCGGGTTAGGACGCGTTATTATGTCCCACGCCATAAAACCGGTAAGGCCAGGGGATGTCGAGGCAAGGGCGGTTCCGGCGTCTTCCCGGCGCTCGATGCCCTCGGGATAAGCGCCGGCGCCACGCCGGCGCTCGTTTGCGAGGTGGCCCGCGAGGTGACACAGGGGCCGTCAATGGAAGCGGCGCAGGATTGCCTCATGCGGCGGGGATTGTGCCTCGACATCAAGGTAGTCCAGAGGCTCAGCGAATGGTTTGCCGCCGCCGGGCTCTTTCTGCGGGGCGCTTTCCTCCAGGGTGGCGGCAGAAACGCCAGCCCGCTCGTCCCTGCCGACGAGAAGGTCACCGGGATGCGGGTTCTCCTCAGCGTCGATGGCGGAAGGTCGAGGATACGCGTCAACAAACGGGGCAGGATCCCGAAAGGAAATAAGAGACACAGGTTCGGCACTGATTGGCGGGAGCCGAAACTTTTCACCATGAGAATCCTGGACCCCTTGGGGAAGGTCATCAAGAAGTACCTGCCAATCAACGATGGCACATTCGGAGACGCCGATGATATATTCACGCTGATAGAGGCCCATCTCAGGGCACGGGAAATCTGGAGCGCCGCTGAGATAATCTGCGCCGCGGATGGCGCCCCGTGGATATGGGAGCGCATGGCCACGATGCTTGAGAAGCTCGGCGTTGATATGGCCCGTGTATCGTTCGCCGTTGACTTCTATCATGCCCAGGAGCATTTAACCAAGGTAGCCGACGAACGACGCGGGTGGACGGAACTGAAACGGACCAGATGGTTGAACAGCACAATCTCTCTTCTCAGGAATGGGAACATCGAGGCGGTTATCGAGTGCCTGAAGGCCCTCGCACGTGGTCGCAACGCAAGGGGAGTGACGAGGGAAATCAGGTATTTCGAAGAGCACAAGGAACGGATGAGATACGACGAATTGGAACGGAAAGGCCTCCCTCTTGGCAGCGGCGCGATGGAAAGCACAATCAGGCAAGTCGTGAATTTGCGGCTCAAGGGTGCGGGAATGTTCTGGCTTCTGCACAATGCCGAGGGTTTCCTTCACCTGAGGTGCTACCTCATGGCAGGACGATGGGACATAATCGAGAACGCAATCATCAATCACAAAGGAGCGGTTCTGTGATAGAAATGCAGGGAAAATCATTCATGTTGAACATGGGAGTTCAAGGTCTACCGTCGAAGGTTCCACAGGAAATGTACCGCGTAATTGGGAATGCACCTGAACCATCTTATGGCGAAATCATTGCCCGACGGGACAACGAATGCGGTTTCGGACAGGTTGTTCTCGGCCGCAATGTTGAGCATCAGCTCATCGGCGGGATATCGGTCGAGGACACATACGCCGGCCGGATTCCCGTGGAAGTGCCTGTCCGAGAACGCATCGACCACGTAAAGTTTGGAAGTCATGATGCACCTGACCTTGTACGAACAAGGAACTCCATAATGGTATCAAAAGTTTTGCGTCTCGGAGGACGACAATATGCGCATTTATCGTCCTCCTTGCCTAATTTCCTGCGGGAAATTGCGTCTCGGAAGACCTCACGGCCATCGATGCACGGTCTTCCTTGCCTCAATTTCCTACGGGAAATTGCGTCTCGGAAGACCTCAAGGCCATTGTTGCACGGTCTTCCTTGCCTCAATTTCCTACGGGAAATTGCGGGGGACCGGACTTTCGCATCAAATCTCCATGGAAATAATATGCCCTCACCGTCAGAGAATGCTTTTTTCAAAAGACCCCGAAAACTACACCCTGTGCGATGCGATTCCGACCAATAAATCGACGTATAAAACCAGTCTATATCTTCTCAATGCTGCTCATCCTCACAGGCGTCTCCGGGTCATCCGTGAATAAGATTCTCAGCCGCCTCTTCTTCTTCTCGGGCACTTGCGGCATCGTATCCAACCAGTTAATTATTTCCAGCATGCTCCTTTCCCGGCTCTTCATCGGGACGGATATCCGCCATTCCTTATCCTTGATTTTGATGGCCATGTGGAATGTCTCTTTCTCGTCGGCGGAACCGATGTATTCCCCAATCACCTCGAACCAGGGCTCGTGTTTCAGCTGGGGCAGACCGATAATCTCGGCGGCGGTAAGCCGCTTCACCGCATCCTTCTTTTCAGGCATATGAATAATAATCAGTATGCGGACATATAAACCCTACGATAATGCGGGAGTTGAGAGCGCCTCTCCTAGAATAAAACATCGCCCTCCCGGAACAACAACCAGCGGAGATAAATCGGGGTGTTTTGGCCGAGAACTGGCATTCTATGAGGAAATTCGAATGGAAAACGTATTTCTAAGGTTAAGCAAAGTTGAACTAATTACTTTGCCTGCATTCGAGGTATCCCGCTAATCGTTATTCTTCTTCAAGCGGCGGCGCCTTTCCCGTTCGGAGGCCGTTCCAGAAGAGCGCCATGGCGCATCCGAACATGACAACGATTACCCACAGCGGCGGGCTGTAATACCATGGCAGCGAGGTCTCCTCCTTGAAGTCCACGAACACCGAAATGGTGGCGGTCCCGACCCCTCCATCGTCATCTGTTACCGTGAGTGTCACCGTGAAGCTCCACGACTGCGTGAACTTGTGTTTCGCAACGGCCCCGGAAGCATTGGTCCCATCGGCGAAGTCCCAGTAATAGCTCGTAATGCGGCCGTCCTCGTCGGATGACCCAGCCCCGTCAAAGGATATCGGTCGGCCAAACCAAGCCTTTTGCCCATGGGAAATATTCGCATGCGGAGGGCGGTTCATGACGACAATTTCAATAGACGTGATTGAACTCAGTCCATCATTGTCGATTACTGTTAGATTGACTGTGTATCTCCCATCTTTAGGATATGAATGATTAAATAGCGGCATTGTTCCGGTTGCATTCGTTCCATCTCCGAACTCCATATCATAGGATTCTATCAGCCCATCTGGATCATACGAGCCGGAGCAATTTAGGATGATCATTTCTGAAGTGTACACATAATTGCTATTCATCATAATAGCCGCAAATGGCGCATGGTTTATGACTGTAATATTGACCGTCGTAGTGGAATATTCACCGAGGACATCGACCACACGGAGTCCTATCCCATGCCGCCCTTTGGCCAGTTTCAGTGTAAAAAAGGATTCATTGAGATTGCGGGGTTGTCCGTCCACAGTCCAGCAGAACGATATCGGGTCGCCGTCTGGGTCGAAGGATTGCGTCCCGTCGAACAAGATATCATCAAATGAATAGAATGTGGCATTCTCGCTCGGAGAGGATATCAGGGCCACCGGGGCGCGATTCACCACGGAAATGTTCACAGAGGCGGAAACATTGTAGCCGAAACCGTCGTCGACCCACATTGTAATGTAATAATTGCCGGGATGAATTTGTTTAATGAATCTTGTGCTCATCCCGATGAATCCTGAAAGGTTCGAGGTCCAATAGTATGATAATTTGTCTCTGTCAACATCGAATGTACTCGAGGCATCGAAAAATATTTCATCAGATTTATTGAATCTAGTGAAATCCTTTGGTGAATCGATTCTTGGAATGGGGGGTTGATTTAATGGCTTGAATTTAATTAAAAAATGTGACCAGTTACCCTCATCTGGTGCAATGGTTGGATTTTGATTCACATGCCATCCGACATACAACAATCCATTTTTTATGAAGCCAGTTACATCTTCAGGAATTCCCAGAACTGGTGATGATACATATGTCCAGTTGGTAAAAGCAATGCCGAAATCGCTGGAATATGAAAAGAATATACCGTTAACTATCTCTGAACAGGGCCAAGAATGTGGATAAGAATTATTCGCACCATCTAGCATACCCCAAGGGCCTAGTAAGTATAGTATGTTGTTTTTATCAATTAAAAGCGTGCTAGTAAAATGGGTAAAATTATTTATTGCCGGAAAATTAATTAATTTATCTATAATTGTATTGCCGGAAATAAATGTTGTAGTTAAATGAAAGAACTTATCATCATTATTAAATTCTTCCCATAATATCATTATCTTCCCATCATTCGTACCGACAATAGAATTTGAGCTCATCAGAATTATTAGTGAAGGTTGTTTATTGATTTGAACAACTTTGTTAAAATGATTTCCTGAATCTAATGAGAATGAAATATAAAGGTTATATAATAACGTGCTATTTACATCACCGGTCCAAGAAGTCCATACAATAAAAACTCTTTCATTATCATCAACAAACATATTGAATTCCGAAAGTAATGGTGCTTCAATGATTTTTTGTGGGGCCGAAAAAGAAATTCCATTATCGAAAGACTTAGCAAGCCAGATACAGGAATAATTTCCCATGGGTTCACCCCATGAAAAATAGATTGTCCCACTTTTAGAAATGGTTACATGTACATCTAGGAAATTGGAAACGCTTCCCTGGAATATCGAAGTAATTTGAAATGAAGTTCCTCGATCTTTTGAAACTGCAAAATATAAACCTTCCAGCCCTGTCCCAAACAATTCCCCTTTAAAATAAATGGTTCCATTGACATCTGTATCAATGATTTCCCAATCCTCATTGAATGATGGAGGATAATTATTAATGATTGATGGGGAAGTATATGTCTTGCCTCCATCCAAGGACTTTCTTAAATATGTTTTCATTGGAGGTTCTACTGTCATTGGATTTTTATTGTGTTGATCAGTTACGTATATATTATTTCCATCTATCCCAAATGAATTAGCCGATCCCCAATATGTATCGTTGTCATTTGTCAATCGGATGGTTCTATTGAAGTCAAGAGCCGTTGAATTCTGATTCGCCCAAATTATCAACACAATAAATGCACAGATACCTCCAATCAACATCAGATATGGGCGCATTGATTACCCCCATCCAATACCGTTACCGAAGTATGTGATTTTCGCAATGTTTCCATCATTATTTTCAGGATCCATGACATTTTGATTATTAATATATGTTGGATAGCGATCTCCGTCGTCATCGAGCCAAGGAGTCTCATCTTTATTATCATGAGCTTTTGCATAATCAAAAGCATCTTTTAATGAAAAATACCCCAGATTATCAATATTTAATGGGGGGTCCGGGAATAATTGCTCATCGCTCGGGCAATGCCCATTAATGGCACTCATAAATTCACGAGAGAATTCAGTATATCCCGCATCCTTTTCAAGATTTCCTTGGACATATCCCCGTCTATATGAACTGGTTGTTTCACTAGTCGCGGTAATTATTATTCTTTTTTTATTTTCTTGTGACAGAGAAAGATCATCGATAAAACCACCACTCTTGCATCCATGCCACATAAAAATCATTCTCTGACATGGGATGTTTGAAATATCTGATTTTACATCATCGTCAAAATAACAAGCATAGGAACCAGAAATAACATTATTT
>Ga0315287_10000905_pt1 | contig 26507 bp, 14 predicted proteins | sample YL17G11_0_MG_FD_205037 | JGI IMG/M metagenome (GOLD analysis project Ga0315287, IMG submission 205037) | Sediment microbial communities from Yellowstone Lake, YNP, Wyoming, USA - YL17G11_0 | ecosystem: Environmental > Aquatic > Freshwater > Lake > Sediment | place: USA: Wyoming | collected... | reverse complement strand
CTTTGGCGTCGGATCGGACTTCGACGAGCGCCTCCTCAATGGGATGGCGGACACCGCAGGCGGACACTTCTACTTCATCGAACAGCCCGCGCAGATTCCCGACCTGCTCACCAGCGAACTCGGCGAACTGCTCGAGGTGGTGGCTCGGGATGCCTGCCTGACGTTGCGGCTGCCTGCGGGCGTCGAGGCGGCGCCATTGGGCGCGTTCGAATCCGTCAAGACGGACGCCGGGATTCGCGTCGGCCTCGGTGACCTGGTCTCGGGCCAGGAACTCGCGGTGGTCATCGAGCTCACGTTCCCGGCGGGGCAGGTGGGCGACACGGTTGCGGTACAGGTGGGCATCAGCGACCGTGACGGCGTCCTGGCGGTGCCGGCGCAGGCCATCGGCTGGAGTGTCGGCGCCGATGCGGCCTGCGACACCCAGGATCGGGACCTCATCGTCGATCGGGAAGTGGCGAGGCTCTACGCCGCACGCGCGCGCGCCGAGGCACTCGAGTTGAACCGGGAGGGACACTACGACGCTGCCCGCGCCCGTCTCGAACAGACGGCACGCCGCATCCTTTCGTACGCCGGAGACGATGATGAATTGAAAGCCCTCGCGGCGGAGCTGATGGCTGACGCCAGCGAGCACCACCAGCCCATGGCCGCCATGGACATGAAGAAGCGCCACTACGCGTCGTACAGCGTGATGAAGAGCCGCGCACCGGACGGCAAGGCTCGACGGTGAGGACTGGGAGCTGGGGCGAGCGAGGAAGCCCACGGTCCAGCACAGGGGGAGGGCATGGTCGTAGCAAGACGACGTGAGGCAGGGAATACGGCGAGAGTTCGACGCGAGAAGCGCCAGGCGGCCTCGACGCGACGATTGCCGGTGGACGTGCGTTGCCCACCGCGCACCGACGGCGTTGAACGATCCGTGCTGGTCGCTTCTGCCCGGCGAAAGCTGACGCCAGACGAGGCACGCGCACGTGTCATTCGCAAGGTCGAGGCCGTCGTGGCCGAGACGTGCAACTGGGGCGAGCCGGGCGAAGACTGGGTTGTCGGCGACCACCGCTTTCTGATCTTCGAGTTCTGGCCGGCGAAGGGGGACTGTCTCTACGTCCAACTCTGGACCGAGCCGGACGAGCCCGTGGTGGTTGAGGTGTGTTCGGGGGCTTGGGCTCCACCGGCCCGCAAGTACATTCGGACACCGCAACGTACGGCGCTCCGGGCATTGGGTTACGAAATCGGTGGGCGGGCGCGGAACTTCGAGAAACGGCGGACCGTGACCAGCTCTCTTGATGCCCGTGCACTGGCCAGGGAGCTTGTCGACATCCTGGTCGACGTCTTCGGCTACTGCGGTCGCCAGCCGCTCGTGATGAAATGCTGCGCGGAGGGGAGGTCGCATCGGGAGCCGGTCTATGACGGCCTCGTCATAGAAGACATGACGCGAATGCTCGCGATTGCAGGGATAACTGCGACGCCGCTGACGCCTCAGCCCCTCACTGCGCCTGGAGGTGAACCCGATTCGTCCGCGGTGGCGAACCCGGATGGACCGAAGAGACAGGCAGCCATCCCGCGCGAATCCCAGCGTCGTCTGCTGAAGGTCGACAAACCGTTCACGTTCATCATCGACATGGTCTTGAAGGCGAGGCCCGTTCCGCCGACCTACAACGGCATCCGCCTGCTCAGTGTGCTCGACGATGGCGCTGGCCTGTCGGATGCTGACATCATCACCTTGAACAACCTGATGCCCTGTGGGCGGATCGAACGCGATCCGCTGGGCCAAGTGGTGTTCGCGCTCGAGATGTGGCTGAGGGGGATCACTGTTGGCTGGTTCGTGTCGATGATGGTGTCGTGGACGCAACTCCGAAAGCAGGCCGCCACGTTGGTGGCGCGGGCGCGCCGCGCACGCCGGGCGAACTGTCCGACCGAGGCGGAGATTGACGACTCCGATCTCGACGTTGGTGAACGACCAGCGCAGCGAGACCGCACGGTGGTGCACTAGCAGCGTGATGCCAGCCGCGGCGTGCCGAGTCTCGAGCCCAACCGACCCGAGCTGATTGGGTTGCTCGTCTGGCAACCCGATCACTGGGCCGAACCGGTGCAGGTCGCAATGCACCGTGGTGTTAGACTGTTCGCGTCCCCTGAGTGCAGTCGCCTCGCGAAACCACGTTAAGACGCCCAACGACGGTCGCCCGTTGCCTCGTCCAGTGCTTGAAATGGGGGAATGAGATGCCCGAAACAAGCGTCCGGCTTGGTCGTTGGTCCGTCAATGACATACGGTCCTACTCTCGGCGTTCCCCATCTCCAACGGGGCCTGGTCTGGGGCTCAGACTCAGTGTCACCGTCGCGCACTTGCGGGGTGCTCTTTGGGCCCGCCGAGGCTGATTCGGAGCCGCTAGTCAACAGCAGTTCTAACCGACGAGGGACACAATGGAACGCATCAAGCGAGAGCGCTTCGCGGTGTTTACCAGAAACCACCCGAACTACCTTGTAGAGGCAGAAGAACTGTGTGCTGCCGATCCGAAGCGGTTTGTGACCTTTCGCGCATCGACGCTATGGGCTTCTGCGGAGCGGGAAGTGTCCGACGGACCACCGCTGGCGCTCTACATCGCGGCGGTCGGCGGTCCGGGTACCGTCGAGTACGTCGCCGAGCTGTGTGAAGTCCAGACACATCCGCACCGGGGCGACCCCAAGACGGAACGCCTCCTGGCGGCTGTGACGCCGTCGACGGCCGATGAGGGACTCTGGGAGAAGTACGACAAGCGGGTCCGGACGCTTTACGCGATCAGACATTGCAGGCGTTTGGCCACAGCATTTCCAATCTCGACGCTGATTAAGGCGTCCGATGGAACGCCGTTGGATTCAGAGTACAGATACAGCTATGCGCGCGTAATGCCGAAGGCGGCTTCATGAAGGAGCAAGCCGGGCGACCTCGTGGCACCGCGCTGCATCGGACTGCCGCCGCCAGAACGGACCGCCTCTGACCTGATCCAGGCCAGCGACTCCTGCTGACTGGCCCGCCCTGCGATGGCGGATTCGAGTTCAGACAACAGGGCTTCCCATGTCACAAGCGCCAGTTGACGCTGAGGGCCGACGCTCGGTCCACCGCTCGGAAAACAGACCAGTACGCCGTTCGGAGAACGATCCACTCCAAGGACCGTCAGCTGCTCTCGCCGAGCGCCGGGGGGCTAGCGGATGTCAGCCGTTCAGTCCGTTGAGCAGCGGCCGAGCCTGAGGAACGTCGGCCCACGGTCCCTGGGTGCCCGGACGACAGAGCTATCAATGACCGCGCCTGGTGTCGCAGATTGCCTGAGCTTTTCGACCATCGCGCGATAGACTCGGCGGTATGCGCGCCCGAATCCATCGCGGAGCTGCCGAGGTCGGGGGTACCTGCGTCGAACTGGACGCAGGCGGCAGGCGCCTCGTGCTGGATGTGGGCTGGCCGATCACGGCGGGAGACGGCGAGGACGTCGCGCTTCCGGATATCGCCGGTCTCGCCAACGGCCTCGATCCGAGCTTGCTGGGCGTCGTCATCAGCCATCCCCACGCGGATCACTACGGTCTGCTCCCGAAGGTTGGCGCGTCGGTGCCGCTCTACATCGGCGAGCCGGCGTCGCGAATCCTCCGTGAGGCCGCGTTCTTCGGCCCACAAGGCTCAGAGCGGCAACCGTCGGGTTACCTGCGGCACCGACAGGTCTTCGACCTCGGGCCCTTTCGCGTCACCCCGTCCCTCAATGACCACAGCGCCTTCGACGCGTACTCGATGCTCATCGAAGCCGACGGTCGGCGGCTCTTCTATTCGGGTGACATGAGGGCTCACGGCCGGAAGGCGGGCATTTTCGAGGAGCTACTGCGCCGCCCACCAAAGGATCTCGATGTGCTGCTGCTGGAAGGCACACACATTCGCGAGCATTCCGATGGCTCCGAACGCGGTCCGACCGAGCGCGATGTCGAGGACGCCTGCGTCGCCACGTGCAGGGGGACCGAGGGCATGGTCCTGGCGATGTTCTCGCCGCAGAACATCGACCGACTCGTGACGATGTACCGCGCGTGCCTGCGGTCCGGGCGCGACCTCGTCATAGACCTCTACACTGCCGCTATCAGTGCCGCGACCGGATTGGACACGATACCGGGCGCCGCTTGGAACCGCGTTCGCGTGTACCTGCCCCGATCGCAGAGGGCCCGGATCATCCGGGACCGGGCGTTCGAACGGACCGAGGCCGTGAAGCCGCATCGGATCTATGCGGAGGAACTGATTGCCCGGCGCGGCGAGCTGGTCATGATGTTCCGTGGCTCGATGACCCGCGAGGTGGAAGCGATGCGCTGTCTGGAAGGGGCCCGCGCCGTCTGGTCGATGTGGCCTGGCTACCTGGGCGAGCCGTCCGGCGAGCGGCTGCGCGCGTGGCTGGACAGGCTCGGGATTGCGATGGTCGTCCATCACGCGAGCGGTCACGCGTTTATCCCCGACCTTCAGCGACTCGTCCGTGCGCTGGCGCCGGACCGGGTGGTCCCGATTCACTCCTTCGCCGGGGATCGCTTCGAGAACTTCTTTCCGAGCGTCGAGCGTCGGCGGGACGGGGAGTGGTGGGAAGTCTAGCGACTGTCAGAAAGGACCTCAGCATGGCCGAGACGATCGACTCTATCGCGGGTCAGGTCTTCAAGAACCTCAGCGAAACGGATGCAGGCCGAGGTCGCGTACGTCACATGGACGATCTCGTCAAACGTCTGAACGGAGCCGCAGATATGCTGCGTCAGAAACGTCCGCGGCTTCCGGCACGCGCGGGTATGTCGTTTTCGGTGAATACGACACAAGCGCAGTGTAGGACCTTGAAGATCTCGGTCCGCGTGCAAGGTGTTGACTGCGGCGTCGTAACATTCGGGAAGGCCGGGAGGATGTTTGGGCCAAGCCGGAACTTCAAGGAGCAGTGGAATTCCCTCAAGAAGATTTCCGACCAGAAGGCTCTTGAGTGGGGCGAACCGGCTGTGGCTGAGTTCATCAGGGTTTGTGGCCGAGCGGCCGACGCCAGAACGTACGGGAGACGAGAGTCGAGCATTCAGGAGTTGCTCTTCGGCGCCATGAACGCGGGCGGAACCAAGAAGACACTGCGTGGCTTTCGGCCGGTGCTCTTCAGCGGCCTGCCTATCCAGATTCCGCTGCCCGTCACGCCGCGTGGCAAATCAGCGGAACTCGGCAAACACAAGGGGCACTGTGACGTTCTGGCGCGAAGTCGTAGTCACGGCCGACTTGTCGTCTTTGAGGTCAAGCGTCCGGGCGCGGGACGCAAGGAGCGCCGCGGGGCGCTGGAGCAGGCAGTCAGGTATGCCGCTGCGCTGGACTATCTGATGAGTCGCAAGGAACACCGGGCGGCCTACTGGCAGCTATTTGGGTCGCGGCGGGGAAAAGACCACGCCCCGCGGTTTTCCGCCGTCGCATTTCTACAGGAAGCGGACGGCGCAAGCGAGAAGGATCTGGCCGACAAGCTCCATGAACTCCTGCTGAGCAACAGCAAGGGGTACGACTTGAGCGTCATGCTCTACCGTAGAGTGAACAACGGCATTGAGGTCGTGCCGACGGTGGTCCACTAGCGGCAACCACGCCGATTAGTTGACCTATCCTGTCACACGTCGCGAGTACGCTGATCCTGGCGATGCTGGCTGACGGTCCCCAGGGGAACCGGAGCGCGGGAATGACGTCGGACTCGCTTGGGCCTCGATGCCTTCGCCAACCGCATCACCTCATCCTATTTGTCCGTGGAATTCGTGTAGGCCGCGTCGGTGAAATACCGCTCATCCAAAACAGTCACGATGGACTTGTAGATCTGGGGATTTGCAGCAGTGAACAGACCGCTGCTGTACACTGCACAACGACCGACGCGACCTTCTGCGTTTTGTTGCACTTTCTCGGTGGTTGCCGCCCGTTCAGCGGATGATGAATGCGGCGGCGAGGCAAGGTTATGAGTCTGTTCGAGGTCGACACTTCGCCGACACGTGCGACCCGTGTCCCGATACCCGTGTCGGAGATCGACCATGCGCTGACGGCGCAGCTTCTTGTCGCCTGGGCCGGCGAGACGGGCGAGGAGAAGCGGCTCGGTTGGTGGCGGTCAGATCTCGTCTCAGAGTTCGGCGGCCGGGATCTGTTTCGGCGTTTGCTTCCCAGCACGTGGGAGTGGGCGGTGTTGCAGGGCGCCCGCGAGGCTGCCCGTCGGAAGGATGCGGAGCTTCGTCTCCAGGACCATGACCCGGACCGAGTCCTTTCGCTATTCAGCTTCGGATTCGACGTGGACGAGCGGATCGAAGAGCGACTCCTGGAGCTCAAGCGGTCCGGGCGCGCGTCGCAGGAGGCGTTGCCCGGCCTGGTCGGGAATACTGAGCTCGTCTGGAATCGCGATCGGTTTCTGGACTGGGTCCATGGCCACGGTGAAGCAGAGACGAGCGCGACCCCGATTGGACGGCGCGTCAAGGGGGAACCGCCGTCGAACCTGGACCAGTTGGTGCGCCGGCTCGTCGGTGCACTGGCGCCGCTCGTCGACAGCTACCCGCTCCCTCACTTCAGGAGGGGAAAGTGACGGAACGACCGCGAGAGGCCACGCAGGTGCACACGCGCCTGTTGAAGTGCGCGCTCGAGGTCGACGACTCGCGCGCCTACTGGGCCCATGCCGACGCGTCGGGGCGTGCGACCGCTCAGCGGGCGTTTGACGAGTACTGGTTTGGGGCCCGCAGCCTCTCGCGCATCGATGTGCTGATGGCCAATATGCGGGCGCGATTCGACGTGTTCCCATACGCGTTCGAGATCCTCCGTCGCTGGCCCAACATGTCGCCAGACACGCGTCGGCTCATTTGCCACTGGCACCTCCAGCTCGCCGACCCGCTGTACCGCGCGTTTGCCGGCGACTATCTCGTGGCCCGGCGCGGCGGACCACGTGCCGAGGTCTCTCGCGACCTGATCGTGGCCTGGGTTGGACAACAGGGGCCGGGCCGCTGGACCATGCCGACGCGAATCCAATTTGCGAGCAAGCTGCTCTCATCGGCGTTTTCGGCGGGACTGGTGGCCACCAACCGCGATCCGCGTCCGGTCGTGATTCCACGGGTGCCAGACGAAGCCCTCGAGTACTTGATGTACCTCTTGCGTGAGGTGCAGTTCGACGGAACGCTGCTCCAGAATCCCTATGTCGCGTCGGTGGGCCTCGATGGCACCTCGCTCGATGACAGACTGCGCGGGCTGCCGGGACTGGCCTTCGGACGTCAAGGGGATCTGATCGAGTTCGGATGGCGCCACGCCGATCTGCGGGGATGGGCCGAAGCCAACATCGGTCCCGAGGATGGGCGCGTGGTCGGAGAAGCGCGATGAGCCTGCCTCTTTTTCAGCCAACGCCGCTGCACGAAGCCTTTGCGGCGCTTCGGCGCGACCTCATCAACGACGACGGCCCTCGCATCAGCACGATGCGAAACTATCGGTTTGCGATCGTCCAGTACGTCCCTGGCGACGAGTTCAAGCTGCGCGGCGAGGTCCAGCACTTGAGCGCCGACCTGATGGCGAATGGCTGGATGGTACTGTCGCTCAACCTGCAGAAGCTGCTGCTCGATCGCGTGCGGGCACAAGGCCAACCATGGGTCGACCGCATCATTGAGATGGAAGCGCGTATGGCGCGCATCGAATCCGAACGCGGTCTTAACTACCTGATGTCCAAGCTAGCTCCGATCATCGAAGGCCCCGACGGCATCGCGGCCGACTGCAGCCGGATCATCTGCGACTACGCCGAGCAGCATCCGGACAATGTCGATCGCACGCTCGCGCTTATCGGGCGGGCTGGCGCGTTGTACCCGTTCTTCCGTTCGTCGGCGCTGCTCCGTCATCTTGATGGCAGGACGCGCAATGTGCCAGTGGTCCTGCTCTATCCTGGCGAGAGACGAGGGCCGACCGGCCTCTCGTTCATGGGAATGCTTGACGCGGCCAACGACTATCGACCTCGGATCTATTCCTGAGAGACACCATGCTCATCCGCGATCTGTTCGTTTCGGACGTCACCCGCGATATCCCGCCGGTTGTCTACTTTCACGAGCAGAGCCCGGAGAAACTCGCGACCGAGGTGTCAGAGTACATCATCACTGGCGGCTGGCCAGAAGAGCATCCCAACCACCGGCGTGTGCCAGACGGTATCCACGAGCAGTATGTCGGGCTGTTGACCAACATCGCAGCCGAACTCGACAAACCCGGGGGGCCGGAGCTACCAAACGCCTGGATCTCTGGTTTCTACGGCTCAGGCAAGTCGATCTTTGCGAAGCTACTCGGGCTTGCTCTCGACGGTCGGGCGCTGCCCGACGGCACGTCGCTGGCCGAGGCGTGGCTCCGGCGCGATACGTCTCCGACCGCCGCCAAGCTCCGCGACGCATGGCGCGTGCTCCGTCAGAAGATTGACCCGATCGCCGTTGTATTCGACGTCGCTAGCGGGGCGCGCGACAACGAGCACATCCACTCCGCGGCTGTGCGGCACGTGCAGCGGAAGCTTGGCTATTGCAGCACCGAGCCTCTGGTCGCGGACTTCGAGCTGAGCTTGGAGCGCGACGGCGAGTGGGCTCGCTTCGAACGCTCGGCGGCGGAGGCATTGGGCGCGCCTTGGTCCGAGGTCAAAGACAGAGCGCTCGCGGAAGACGACTTTTCACTCGTCATGTCGGTGATGTTCCCGGACAAGTACACCGACCCGATGAGCTGGTTTATGAGCCGGGGCGGGACGCACACCCGCTCGGAGTCGCCCGAGGATGCGGTGAAGGCGATTCAGGACATGCTCAAGTTCCGGCGTCCAGCCGCGACGCTCTTCCTCGTGATCGACGAGGTTTCGCAGTACGTGCTGTCGCAGAGCGACCGCGTGGAGCGGCTGCGTGCGTTTGCCGAGCAGCTCGGTGCCCGTCTCAAGGGCAAAGCGTGGTTGGTCGCGCTCGGCCAGCAGAAGCTGGAAGAAGAGGCCGATGCCTCGTTCCTGGTCAAGACGAAGGATCGCTTTCCGCCCAAACTGCGCGTGCATCTGGCTCCCACGAACATCCGTGACGTCGTCCACAGGCGGCTCTTGCAGAAGAGGCCAGAGGCCGAAGCGCCGCTGCGGAACCTATTCGAGCTGCATCGCCCCGACCTGAAGCTTTTTGCCTATGGGTGCGAGTCGGTGACACCCGACGAGTTTGTCGACGTGTACCCGATGGTACCAGGGCAGATCGACCTCATTCTCCAGATAACCAGCGCGCTGCGCACACGGTCAGCCCGCGCGCAGGGTGACGACCAGGCCATTCGGGGCCTGCTTCAGCTACTCGGAGAGCTGTTTCGCGACCAGAAGCTCGCCGACATGCCGGTCGGCTCGTTGGTGACTCTCGATCAAATCTACGAAGTTCAGCACACCGCGCTCGACGCTGACGTGCAGGCCTCGATGGCGCGCGTCCTCAGCCAATGCGTAGGCGAGGTAGGCGGGTTGATGGTGCGAGCGGCCAAGGCTGTGGCGCTCCTCGAGCTTATCCAGGAAACGGTGCCAACTGACGCGAAGCTCGTCGCGCAGTGCCTCTATGACCGCGTGGATCGTGGCAATCAGGTCGCTGCCGTAACCGCGGCGCTCGAAGAACTGCGCCGGCGCAACCTGCTTGGGTACTCCGAAAAGCACGGCTACAAGGTGCAGTCGACGGCGGGTGAGGAGTGGGATCGCGAGCGTCGCGACATCGGCGTGGCCCGCGAGGTCATCAGCGAGATCGTGCAAGGCGGATTGACGTACTTGCTCGCGACTCCCGATCGTCCCCGTCTCAATGGGCGTCCTTTCCCGTGGGCGGGCGTGTTCTCTGACGGCCGGCGCGCTGATGACGTGACCCTCGTTGATCCGCGGGACGACGCGGCGATGAGGATCGACTTTCGCTTCCTGGCGCGCGAGGAGCGCAGCGAAAGCAGTTGGATCCGACGCAGTGACGAGAATCCGCTCCACGACCGGCTCGTGTGGTTGGCAGGTGATAGTGATCAAGTCGATCAACTGGCGCGGGACCTCCATCGGTCGCGCGCGATGGTCAAGAAGTACGAGCCACGTCGCGAGTCGCTCAGCGCCGCGCGCCGCCTGCTGCTGCAGCAGGAGCAGAACAATATCGAGGACCTGGAGACCAAAGTGCGAAGCGCTATTGCCGGCGCCTGGATGGCTGGGCCGATGTACTTTCGCGGCCGCGCCATCTCGACGCAGGAGCAGGGAGCCTCGTTTGCCGTCGCCTTGAATGCCGCTGCGACCCGTGTGTTGCCAGACTTGTTCCCGCACTTCATCGCCACACAGGTCCTGCCCGCGGAGTTGCTGCAGCTGATTGAAGGGGATCTTTCGGGTCCCTCACCGAAGTTTGTCACCGGCGAGCTTGGCATTCTCGAGCTCGACGCCGGGCGTTACGTCCCGGCCTGCAGCGGCATCGTCGCTCGACGTGTTCAGGAATTCATCGAGACCGAAGGCGGGCTTGGAGGTACGACGCTGCTGGCCCACTTCGGCGGTCCACCTTACGGATACACGGCCAACGTCGTGAAGGCGTGCGTCGCCGGCCTGTTGCGTGCCGGCAACGTGCGTATCCAACCCGATGGAACCAACGAGATCACCGCCGTCCGAGATGCGGGTGTGCGCGATCTCTTCGACAAGGACCGTGAGTTCAGGCGCGCCACAATCTTTCCAGCCGGTGACGACGACATCGGATTTCCGGCCCGCGCTCGCATATGCGCGTTCTTCGCTGAGTCTCTAGACCTTCAGTTGAACCGGGAGGACGACGTCATCGCCGATGCCGTGATGCGGCACTTCCCGCAGCTCGCCCAGCAACTTCGCGCCTTCGAGGGCAGACTGAACCGGCTTCCGGGTTCGCCTCAGGGGCCGGCGGTCTTTCGGCAACTCGGCGATGTACTCGAACACTGCATTCGCACCTGCCGCGAGACCAAGCCGACCGTCAAGCTTGTCAAGAGGCACCTCGACGTACTGCGCGACGGCGTCCAGCGGCTCAAGATGTACGATGCGGAACTCACTGCGGATGCCAGTCTTGCCGTCTCCGACGCTCAAGCCGTCGTGAGCTATCACGCGGCCCAGCTCAAAGAAGTGGGCGTTGAATCCACCAACGTCGAGGCAGCGGCGACCCGCGTCACCGCCCAGCTCAAATCAGAGCGCCCGTGGCGCGATATCGCAGCTCTCGCTCTGGATGTTCAGGAAATCCGCGCGGTGTACGTCGCCGAACGTCAGCGCCTGCTCCTGTGGCAGGAGCGGGAGGCCGAAAGCGTCCGGCTGCGGGTCAAGCGACGAGGCGGATTCAGCACGCTGACGGCCGACCAGGCGCATCGGGTGATGCGACCCCTGGAGCAGGCGGTATCGGACACCGACGCCGAGTCCATCGCACCGACGCTCGCCGACCTTGGCGATCCGTTCCAGGTCCGGCTTCGCCGGGCCGAAGACGAAGCCAACGACACACTCGACCGCATCCTGAGCGAGGGCAACCGAACGTTGATCAGATCGGTTGACTTGGCCCTGCACAATCGCGAACTGGCGACCGACGCCGATGTCGAAGCGCTGGTGGATGAAATCAGGACCCGACTGCTGGAGCAGATCCACGCCGGCACGCGCGTCAGACTGGTGTAACCTGATGACTTATTAAGAGCACAAGGTCATATTCATCAATATGTTGCAAGAATGACCCGTCTAAGGAAAAAACTTTTTGCTTACGGGGGAGCCTGGCATGGACTGGGGGTTTTACGGGCGCAATCAGGAACGACAGCAACTCCGGGACATTCTGAACCGGAACCGCTGGTTCTTTGCCCGCCTTACCGGCCGCCGCCGCATCGGGAAGACCACACTGGTCCAGCATGCTCTCCAGGCCGCACCGGCACGGCCGGTGTTCTATGTCCAGATACCCGACTCGGCGCCGGCGGGGGTGCTGTCGGCAGTCCACGATGCGATGGATACCTTCGGTCTCGCCCCGAGTCAATTCGTTCGGCCGGATAGCCTCTTAGCTTTCGCCCGAACGGTCGAGCAGATGGTTCTGGCCGGCTACCTTGTGGCTCTCGACGAATTCCAGTACTTCAGCCGCAAGCACCTGGCCGAATTCGCGTCCCACCTGCAAGCCACCATCGATCGGGTGTCGGCTCATGCCGACGCGGTTTCTGGCGGCCTCATCGTGCTGGGCTCCCTCCATACGGAACTGGTCGCCCTGCTGGAGGACCGCGCGGCGCCGCTTTACAACCGCACGACGGACCAGCTCGAGCTGGCGCACCTGGATATCGGTTCGGTCCTTGCCATCCTGGATGCCCACGCCGACCGCACTCCGGAACGTCTTCTGTTCCTGTGGAACCTGTTCGAAGGCGTACCGAAGTTCTACCGGGATGCCTACGAGCAGGGGGTACTCGCGGCGGACCGGAAAACGCTTCTGGCCGGCATGTTCTTCCGTTCATCTTCTCCGCTGCGAACGGAGGCCGACCACTGGTTCTTGAGCGAACTCCGTGGTCGCTACGACGTCGTCTTGAAGTACGTCGCGCGTCACCCCGGCTGCACGAACGCCGACATCGAGTCGCACGTCCGTGAGGTGAGCCCCAGCACGGCGGAGCATGCCGGGGGGTATCTGAAGGTTCTCATCGACCGTTACCGGATGGTTGAGCGCCGCCTGCCGGTGTTCGCGAAGCCTGATGCCCGGCGCGGGCGATACTACCTGGGCGACAACTTCCTCAGAAGCTGGCTCGCCGCGTTGCACAGCGCCGTATCAGCCATCAACTTCCGTCCCGAGGCCCTGTTGGTTGACCAGGCGGACGAGCGCCTCGCCCAGGTCGAAGGGCACGGACTCGAACGTCTGGCCGCTCAGCTCTACGAGGAACGGAGCCGCCGCGGCATCGGCGACTTTGCGCTTACCCACAGAATCGACGGGTATTGGGATCGGAACGACACGGAGATCGATCTGGTCGCGGTCAACGAAGACGACCGGGTCGTTCGGTTCGGGACCATCAAACGGAATGCCGACCGCCTATTGAGCAGCATCGATCCGCTCCGTGGGCACATCGACCGATTTCTGGCGGTCCATCGTCGATATCGTGACTGGCGTCTCGAGCGCGTGGCAATTGCACCCCGAATCGATCAGGCACTCCGAGCCTCACTCGAGGAGCAAGGTGTGATTCCTCAGGATTTGACGGATCTGATTCAGGGGCTGTAGACCGATGCCGATGACCTCGGAGGCCAAACGTGCGCTCTCGACGACCATCCGGTCGCTGCGCATACGTTTGCTCGACGATCTGCACGCGGCCACGGAGACCGCTTACCGTATGGCAGTGCGTGTGCGAGACGCCGGACTGAACGAGTCGGCGCGGACGCGCCGTGGCCGATTCGACGCGTGGGTCGCCGAGCAGCTCCGCGCTCAGGGCATCGGCGAATCGAAGGACAAGAGGGCGCGAACGGCTCACGACTTCCGGCGTGAGGCAGAGAAGCAAGCTGCGTACACGCTCCTCAATCGGCTGGTCATCCTGCGGCTGATGGAGGCACCTGGTCCGAACGGCCAGCCGCTGCGCGCGCCGGCCGTGGTCACCGGCGGATGGGAGAGCCGGGCGTACAAAGACTTCCGCGAGATCGCCCCCGCGATCGTTCGGAGCGACGAGACCGAGGGTTACGCCTACCTCCTGCAGCTCGTGTTCGAGGATCTCGCGACCGATCTGCCCGGGCTGTACGGGCCGGCGGGTGTCGCCGATCTCATTCCGATCCCTGCGGCAACGCTGCGTCAGATAGTCGAGGCATTCGACAGGGCCGAACTCGAGAGCTGCTGGACCGACGACATGACGCTCGGATGGGTCTACCAGTACTGGAACGATCCCGAACGCGAAGTCATCGACGCCAAGCTGCACGCCGGCGGCAAGCTCGAAAGGCACGAAATCGCGAGCAAGACGCAGCTATTCACTGAGCGCTACATGGTCGACTGGCTGCTCCAGAACAGCCTCGGCCCCATGTGGCTGGCGATGTGCAAGAAGCACGGGTGGACGCCAGAGATCGAGGTTCCCGCGGCCGATGGGAAGTCGGTGCTTCAGCATCTGGAAGACAGGCGCGCCGAGTGGCGAGCGAGACGGGACGCAGGCGACGTGTCGCTCACCGCGTTGATGCCGCTTCACACCGACGCTGAGCGGCGTTGGGCCTACTACGTGCCCCAGCCCATTCCTGACGACGCCGTCGAGCATGCGCCCGAGAGCGTGCGCGAGCTGAAGATTCTAGATCCGGCGGTCGGCTCAGGCCACTTTCTGGTCGTTGCGATGGATCTACTCGCGCCGCTCTATCGAGAAGAGGCCCGCCATCGTGGCACGGTGGGGCAGTCGGAGTGGACCGACCGCAACATCGTCGAGCGAATCCTCTCGCACAACCTGCACGGCATTGATCTCGATACGCGCGCAGTGCAGATCGCGGCTGCTGCGTTGTGGCTCAAGGCGCATCAGATTGCGCCAGACGTCCGACCCGAGCAGTTGAACCTGGTGGCGTCGAACCTGCGGCTGACGAGTCTGGCTGATCACGACCCGGCGCTTGTCGAACTTCGTCGGGAGGTCGAGCGCGAGACTGGCATCCCGGGTGCGCTAACCGACACCATTGTGCATGCCTTGCACGGCGCGGATCATCTGGGCAGCCTTCTCAAGGTAGATCGTGCGGTGGATCAGGCGATCGAGGCGCACGAACTTGCGGTGGAGACGCGATTCGAGCCGCAGCAGATGGGGATGTTCGGGGCGCCTCCGCCACAGCAGGGGCGGATTGCGTTCGAGGCAGCAGCGGCCAGACGTTCGTTGCTGGACGGTCTCGAGATATTTCTCTCGCAGCACACGAGCGGTGACGATCTCGGTTTGCGCCTGCGGGGCGAGCAACTCGCCGCCGGTGTGCGCTTTGTCCGGATGGTGCGCGAAGGCGCCTATGACTTGGTGGTGGCGAATCCTCCGTACCAGGGCACCTCGAAGATGGCCGATTCGGAGTATGTCGAGACGCACTATCCGCTCGGCAAGGCCGATCTCTACGCAGCCTTCCTGCTTCGCGGCCTGGAGTTGGTGCGCAGGGGTGGCGTGTCGTCGATGCTGACGATCCGCGACTGGATGTTCATCAAGCAGTACGCTGATCTGCGCGAGCAACTACTTGACGTCCGGCGGCTTCAGGTCCTTGGCGACCTTGGTTGGGGCGCCTTCCGCGAGATGAAGGACGTCAGCGTCGTCATCTCCATTTTTCGGTCGCTTCCTCCCAGAAAAGCGACGGCAGTCGCCATCGCACCGACAGGAACGAAGCCGTCTGGGCGCACGCAGGACGACTTCGAGGCGAAGGATGCAGGATTCTTGCTAGGGGTCTGGCGCTACGAGTTCGACCCAGCGGCGCTCCGTGTGGTGCCGGACTGGCCAGTCGTGTATTGGTGGGGTCGGACTGTTCTCTCTGAATACGAGACGGGTGTCTTGCTCGGAAGCCTTGCACCAGTCCGCAATGGCCTGTCGACCCAGAACAATACAAGGTTCCTTCGCTCCCATTGGGAGATCTCTCGGCAGTCCCTCTATCTGGGTCGTGGTGTCCGTGAAGCATGCCCTGGATCAGATTGGGTTGTCTATATCAAGGGTGCAGAAGGCCGAACCTGGGTAGAGGGCGCGCGAGACGTGCTTAGGTGGGAGAGTTTCGGTCTCGAAGTCAAAGCATTCAATCAGATGCTGTATGGGTCCTACACACGGACCGTGAAGAATGAGGCCCACTACTTCCAGCTTGGCGTCGCTTTCTCCTTGATTGGTCATCACTTTACGGCACGAGCACACCGATATCGTTCGGTCTTTGGCCATATGGGCGCATCGGTGTTTCCGGGTGAGTTTAAGCTGGGCGAGATTACCTGCCTTCTAAACAGCCGGAGGGCAAGGGAAATCCTCAGTTCGTTGAATCCTGGCGTACATTTTCTCGCTGGCGATGTGGGTCGGCTTCCTCTCGCAACAGTCGAGTATTCAGACGCGATTCTGGGTTGCCTGAACGAGGCGTTCGGCGAACACGAATCCCACCGCGAGCCCTCGGTCGAGTTCCGGCAGCCCGGTCCGTCCGCTTGGCGGCACGCCCAAGAGTGGGCCCAAGTCGCGGTGGACCGTTCCGAGGGCGCGCCGCTGCCCACGTATGAGCCCGACTACTACGCCGAGCCGCCAACCGATCACGTGAGCTTTGCGCTCGGCGTGGCGCTTGGACGATTCGGCGCCAACGGCGAGGGCATCCTCGACCCGACCAAAGACGATCTCTCGCACGCGCTTCCGGCGGGCATTCTCTTTCTCGATGGGACGCTCGACGCCGAAGACAGGCGCGACAGCCTCGGCCATGCGGCTACCGCCTCGCTTCACGACGCATGGTCGACGCATGGTCCCGCCATCGGCACAAACCGCAGCGGTCTCCGGGAGTGGCTCGCTCTCGATTTCTTCAAAGACGTCCACAAGGGGATGTACGAGAATCGGCCCATCCACTGGCCGCTCTCGTCGGCGCAGAAGACCTTCGTCGCCTGGGTAAACATCCACCGCTTCACCGAGCAGACGCTGCGCATCTTGCTAGCCGACCACCTCTACCCGACGTTGAACCGGATCGAAGGCGAGCTGAACGACCTTCGCGCCGCCCGCGCCGGTGCCGACAAGAAAGCCGCTCGCTCGGCGGAAAGACGGTACGACAGTGTTCTCAAGGCGACGGACGAACTCCGGGCCTTTATCGCCAACGTTGAGCAGTGCGCTGACCGCGGGGCCCCGCCCAGTGACGCTAAGTGTCCGCCGCTCGAACAGGACTCGCGCTACGCCCCGGACCTCGACGATGGCGTGATGATCAACTCCGCCGGCCTGTGGCCATTACTCGAGCCGCAGTGGAAGGATCCGAAAAAGTGGTGGAAACAGCTGTCCGAGGCCAAGGACAAGAAGGACTTCGACTGGTCGCACCTCGCGATGCGTCATTGGCCGAAGCGTGTCGACGACAAGTGCCAGAGGGATCCGTCACTGGGCGTCGCGCACGGCTGCTTCTGGCGATATCACCCCGAGCGGGCATGGGCGTGGGAACTGCGTTTGCAGGACGAGATCGGGCCTGACTTTCGTATCGACGAAGCCCCGTATCGCCCCGGTGGTCGTGACGTTGACGACCAAGGCAGCGGCCCTCATCGAGAGATATGGATGCTTGATCACGCTCCGGAATCGCTGGCGGCGGTGGAGAGGGAAGCCGTTCGCCGCATGGGACGCAGCAAGAGCAGGCGGCTCGTGCCCGAGATGCGGATCCTTGAGCCCGGCCTCTGGTCGGCGCTCCCAGACGAGATGTGGGAGATGGAGCTGCGCTTGGCTGAGAAACAGGGCGCCGAGTTTCGATTACTCGCGCCAGACGAGCCCGACGCCCGCGCCGCGTACGAGGCTGCGCATCCCGGTTTGGTTGAGCTGCGAATGGAATCCCTCGCCAGCCTCGTCCCGCCTCCCGGATTCCTCGGCGAGACAGACGACGATCATGCCTCGGGCGACGACGCCGGCGACTCTGATGATGACGTGGTTGAGGACGCCGTTGAGGACGAGGAGATCGAGTCGTGATACTGACGTCTGATTTCGGTGGCCCGGTCTCGGCCGCGCTCGAATCCGAACTGCGGGACTCGGCTCGCCGGCACGGCGTTGTGGTGTGGCTCGATCTGGACGACCATTACTCCGCATTCGTGGATCGTCTCGTCTCTGCCCGCAATGCTGGAGCGCTGCCGTATGAGGTGCGCGCTTTCCGTGGCAGCCATCTCGCCCTGATGATGTCGCTCGAGGGAATTGCCGGCGGCGCCGAGAAGGTGCCGCTCGTCGTTCATCTGCCCGGATTCAACGAGGACACCGTAAAGCACACGCCTCTCTTCGAGCTCTACGCCGCTGGCGTGCGGTATCGGAAGGCGCTCGACACACTGATCACTGAGGCTGCGGCCGGCCGCGCCCGCTCCGACGACATCGCGTCCTTCAAGGGGCAGTCTGGGCTCACCCTCGACAAGGCGGACACCTGGCTGACGGCGCTCCTGAATGATGGCGAAGGTGGCCTTGCGGCTCAACTTCGAGCCATGCAGCCCACGGCCGTCCTCGATGATCTGCTGACTGGTGGGTTCGTCGCTGGTCGCATGGTACAGGCCGAGGACGAGAAGGCGGTCTGGGAGCGACTGGCTGTCTGGACCGGGTTACCGTCGTCGTGGCGAGACACGGCGCTGCCGTCCTCGCGACCGCGCGCCGAAGACGTGGCGTTTGCCGCGGCAAGCTGGGCGCTTTCGGTCGAGTACGTCGACGACCTGAAGAGAACACCGGTGAATCTGCACTTGGCCGAGGCTCGGGAACTCCCGCGGGCCGTCATCGATACTTGCAGGGAGATCGCATCGCACCTGCGCGAGCGCCATGCGACATTCTACGAACGTACTGCAGACGAGACCGAAGCGTTGCTGGCCGACGAGGTCGAAGCAGCCAACGCCGAGGACCTCGGCAAGATCGACACCTTCCGCTTCGAGGAAGACAAGGTGCTGGGAGGCGCGCTCGTGGCGCTCGATGCGAACGGGTGGGCCGCGGCCGAGGAGTGGGCGGCGCCTCGTGTCGACCCAAAACCTATGGCGGCGTCCTTCTGGCTGCGGCGCGATCCCTCGCGACAGGCCGCGTGGCAACTCGTCCATAGCGCCGCCCAACTCGGTCAGGCTATCGTCCGAGCCGGCGAACGGCTTTCGGAGGGACGCAGTCTCGACGCCGCGCTTGACGCCTACGTCGACAGAGGTGCCGCGGTGGATCAGGCGCACCGCCATCTCGAACAGCGCCGAGCGGCACTTCTTTATCCACAGCTTCCGGAATTTGAAACGCTGCGCGCCAGACTCGACGGCATGCGCCAGGCGTGGCGACGGTGGGCGGACGCGTGGGCGCGCGACTTCAACGCCTTGTGCCGCACACGCGGCTTCCTTCCCGACACCTCCCGCCAGCAGCGAACGATCTTCGACGACGTCGTGAAGTTTATGACGCAAGAGGCAGGCACGACGGCCTTCTTCGTTGTTGATGCCTTCCGCTTCGAGATGGGGGACGAGTTCTATCGGCAGCTCGTTGAAACTCCGGCGACGACGGCGCAACTGAAGGCACGTTTCGCGGAACTGCCGACGGTGACCGAGGTTGGCATGAACGTGCTCGCGCCGGTCGCCACGAACGGTCGACTGAGGCCGTCGCTCTCGGCGATCGACGGCGGCCACGTTCTTGGCTTCTCGACCGGCGAGTTCCGTGTATCCGATCCCGAGACACGCAAGCGAGCGATGCACGATCGTGTGGGCGGTGCCGCGTGTCCGTGGCTGACGCTTGAGGATGTGGTAAGTCGCGACAGCGCGTCGCTGAAGCGCTCGATCGCCCAGGCGCGGCTCGTCGTGGTTCACAACCGGGAGATCGATAACGCGGGCGAGGGAGGCGTCGGCCCAGCAGTGTTCGACCAATTGATGCAGAAGCTGCGCGCCGCCTGGCACTTGCTACGCGACGCCGGTGTACGCCGCTTCGTGTTTACCAGTGACCACGGCTTTCTGTTACTCGATAAGAGCGCCGCGGTCGCGCAGGCGCATGGCCGCCGCATCGATCCAAATCGCCGGTACGTGTTCTCGCCAGTGGCCGCCGACCACACGGGCGAGATTCGTGTCGCGCTCGCCGACCTCGGCTACGACGGTGTGGACGGGCATGTGATGTTCCCCGAGACCACCGCGGTGTTCGACACCGGGCGGCAGTCGATGAACTTCGTGCACGGCGGCAACAGCCTGCAGGAACGTGCGATCCCCGTGTTGACGGTCGTACACCGGGCCGCGGCTGGCGGCAGCACGGTGCAGTACGGCATTTCCGCTCAGGCCCGCGAGGGCGTCGCTGGCATGCACTGCCTCGAGATCAAGGTCCAGCTAGCGGTCCAGGGAGCGCTTGACTTCGGTGGCGCCAGGGACATCGAGTTGTCGCTTCGCGTGCCAGACGAAGGCGACGTACAGGTTGAGCTCTGTCAGACGAGGGGCAATGCCCGTATCGTCGGCGGCGCGGTGCAGGCAATGGTCGGAGAGGTGTTCGAGCTCTTCTTCCGCTTGTCTGGCTCGTCTGACGCGCGGGTGCGGGTCGAGCTGCACCATTCCGGCGCGGTAGCCGATGTGCTGCCGTATGTCCCGGATGCGCGGTTTCCCGTGACGGTGACCCGCGCGCAGTCCTCGTCTTCTCCAACACCTGGTGCTGACTCTGCGGGCCGCGCGAGCTGGCTCGAAGAGCTTCCGGAGGGCGGTGTGCGGCAGGTTTTCGAGCACTTGGCCGCACACGGTACGGTCACCGAGACCGAGGCCGCCACCATGCTGGGCGGCGCGCGCGGCCTCAGGCGCTTCGCCCTGCAGTTCGAGGCATTGATTCGGAAGGCACCGTGGGGCGTGCGCATCGACGTGGTTGCTGGCGTCAAGCGATACGTGCGCGAAGGAAGGAACCGATGACGACACTCACCGCGGCCGATGTCGAGCACGTCTTCGAGTCCCTCCGCAAGGGTCTCGTGCCCGAGCGGGGCATCGATGCCTTTGCCGTCGGCGTCGAGAAGCAGCGCGGAGAAATGCACCGGCAACTCGAGATGGCCGCTTCTGGCGAGGGCACGATCAAGTTCCTCCGCGGAGGCTACGGGTGCGGCAAGACGTTCATGGCGCGCCTCGCCGTGCTCGACGCGCAGGCCCGCGGCTTTGCGACCAGTTTCGTGGTCGTCTCCGACAACGACCTGCGGTTTCATCGGTTCGACGACGTCTATCGCAAGGTGATGACCGAGCTGGGCACCGCCTCTTGTCCTCGAGGAGCATTCGGCGACCTTCTCGACCGCTGGATTGGACGGGTCGAGCACAGCCTTGTCGCGGCGGGGGAAGACGATAGCGCGCCCGACTTCGACGCGAACGTGCGCCAGCGCCTCGATGATGACCTCGCCTCGCTGACGGGGGGACAGGCGCCGCAGGACTTCGTCCGGGTGATCCAGACCATCTTCGAACTGAAGCAACAGGGAGAGGTCTCAGAAGCGGGCGCCCTCATCTCCTGGTTGTGCGGCAGCGGGAATGTGGCCGCGAGCGCCAAGAAGGCCGCTGGCATAAGGGGTGACATCGGCAGCCGAGATGCCCTCGACTATTTGCGAGGCGTTCTCGAGATCGTCAAGGCCGCGGGCTACAAGGGTCTGCTCATCGTCATTGACGAGGCCGAGACGATTCTTCGGATGCGTGCGGATTCGCGGCACAAGTCGCTTAACGGCATCCGCCAGATCGCCGACGCGGCCGGATCCTACCCTGGACTCTTGTGGGCCTTCACCGGAACACCAGAGTTTTTCGACACCAGGCATGGTGTGGCGGGCCTGGCGCCCTTGCACGACCGCATTCGATTTCTCAAGCAGGGGCGATTCGCCAGCTTGCGGCAGGCCCAGCTGGAGCTCGTTCCCTTCGGTGCCGATCGCCTGCGGTCCGTGGCCTTCCGCCTGCGGGAACTTTTCCCCACGGCTGACCGTGGACGGTTCGACCGGAAGGTGAGCACCGAGTTCGTCAACCGGCTTGTTGCCCAGGTCACCGCCGGCTTCAAGGGCGACGTTGGCGTTGTGCCGCGGCAGTTTCTGCGCGAGTTCGTCACGCAAATGGACCTGGTCGAGGAGCATCGGGACTACGACCCGATGACCGAGTACGGCTTCAACCCTGCGGACCTGAGCGCCGAGGAGCAGCACGTGCTGACTGGAGCCCCGCTTCTCGCCCTGGATGACAGCGGCGACGCTCCGGTCCTACCCGAGGATGTCTGGTGAGCGTGTTCGCACGCTTCTCCCCCCGCTTGCAGCAGGCGATCGTGTCGCGGCTTGGGTGGTCGAGACTGCGCCCGGTGCAGGAGGAAGCGGGCAAGGCGATGCTGGCAGGGGACAACGCCGTCATCCTCGCGCCGACGGCTGGTGGCAAGACCGAAGCGGCCATGTTTCCGATCATCTCGCAGATGGTCGACAACGCGCCGTCAGGCGTGGGGGCCATCTACGTGGCGCCGATCAAGGCGCTGCTCAATAACCAGGCGGACCGGTTCGGACTTTATGCGGAGATGGTCGGGCTGCGTCGGTTTGTGTGGCACGGCGACACTTCAGATAGCGAGCGGCGCCAGTTCCTGAACGAGCCGGCCGAGATCCTGATGACGACGCCCGAGTCGCTCGAGGTGATGCTCATCTCGCGGCGAGTCGATGTGGTCAAGCTATTCGACGACCTGCGCGTCGTGGTGATCGACGAGATTCATGCTCTCGCCGGAACGGACCGTGGCGCACATCTCATGAGCGTCATTGAGCGGCTTGTGCGGGTCTCGAAACACGACGTCCAGCGCGTAGGCCTGAGCGCAACTGTCGGCAACCCAGATGCCATCCTCGACTGGCTGAAGGGCACATCCCACCGGTCCGGGCGGGTCGTCGACCCACCGAACGAGCCGGTTCGACGCCAGATCTTGGTGGTGCATCGACCCGACATGGCCCACCTGTCCCAAGATGCCGCGCGAATGGCGAAGGGCCAGAAGAGCCTGTTCTTCTGTCAGTCACGTTCGATGACCGAGGCGGTCGCTGAGTTGATGCGTCGGGCCGGGACCACGGTCTTCGTGCATCACAGCGCCGTGTCTCGGGAGGAGCGCGCGCTGGCGGAAGACCGTTTCTTCCACGGCACCGACGCCTGCATCGTCTGCACGTCCACGCTCGAACTCGGCATCGACGTGGGCGATCTCGATCGGGTTCTGCAAGCCGAGGCTCCGGACACCGTCAGCTCCTTTCTACAGCGCATGGGTCGCACCGGACGTCGTGCCGACCAGGCGGCGAACACCACGTTCTTTTGCGAGACGACCGAGGGTGTGCTCCAGGCCATCGCCCTTGTTGAGCTCGCCAAAGCGGGCTGGGTCGAGTCGGTTGAGGTCGAACGGCGCTGCTGGCCCGTGCTGATCCACCAACTCCTCGCCATGTCGCTTGCTAGCGATGGCGTTTCCGCGGAGGACGCGTGGTCCCACCTTTCCCAGGTGCAAGACTTCCGCGATATCCACCGGGGTGAGTTCGACCGCCTCGTGAATTGGATGCTCCGCGATGGTGCCCTGCGCCTGGCGTCAGGCAAACTCGTGCTCGGTCCGAAGGCTGAGCGTCGGTTCGGGCGGAAGAACTTCATGGAGCTCTTCGCCGTCTTCTCGAGCCCGCAGACCTACACCGTGCAGACAGCTGGCGGTCAGCCGATCGGCTCGTTGAGCCAAGCCTTCGTTGACCGGCTCGTCGACGGCGTCAGCAGCTTTCTGCTCGCTGGTCGTGGTTGGGCCGTGATTCACGTTCAGCATGATGATCGACGCATCGTCGTCGAGTCGGCTCCCCGCGGCCGGCAGCCTACGTGGGGCGGCTTTCTGCCGCAGTTTCTCAGCTATGAGATCTGCCAGCGCATCTTGCGAACGCTGCGGGAGGACGAGGCGTTCCCCTACCTCGACGAGCCGGCCGCTGCAGTCCTTGCGGAGCGTCGCGAAGAGATGCGAGCGGTCCTGAACTCTGAGCATGGTGGAATCGAGGTCGCCGAAGATGAGATCCGCTGGTGGACGTTCGCCGGTGGGCGAATCAATGCGACGTTGCGTTACGCGATCGAGGCCGTGGGCGCCGACTGGAAGGTCATTCCAGATAATTTCCTTATCAAGGTGCGCGGCGAGGACCTGGATGAGCGACGCTTCGGAGAGGCCCTTTCTCGCATGCGTGACGTCGAGTTCTGGGAGCACGACAAGCTGTGGGCTGAGGTCGCCGCGTCCCTGCCCAGCTATCGCCTGAGCAAGTTCCAGCCTCTCATGCCACCGTGGGTCGAGCGAGAAGTGATGGCGCGCTATCTACTCGACGTCGCGGGCGCTCGGCGCTGGTTGACCGGTTGTGACGGCGGACCTTCTCGTGTTCGTAACAGCGTTGGAACTCTCACGCGCGAGGACGAAGCGATGGAGAGCTGATCCATGACACTCCGAGCACCGATCGTCGGTTGGTTCCATTTGGGCAACGAGGAAGCTGCGAAGGCCAGGGCGTTCCTCAGGCTTTGTAACGGCGAAGATTCCGTGGATGAACTCGGCTTTGGGATCCTGCGAGACGGATTCGCTGAACAGTTCTTTCCGGGCACCAGTACCATCATGACGGAAGCGCGGTACTTGATCTTCGTCGCCGCGATCTACCGCTTCGTGGAGCGAACCCTCGAGCGCAGGAAGGCTGCCATTCCCGACCCTTTTCGCCGCAGCCGCGAGATGCAGGATCAGTTGCGCGATGTGCTGTCGGCAACCTTCAATCACAAAGAGGGCCACGGAGTGATCGGAATTTCGGTGAAGGAACCCGAGAGGTACCCATCAGCGATCTATTGGGCCTCATTACGCACCTTAGGGATCTTCAAGTTGGCCGGAGCCTCCGAGGCTGACTATCTAAGGGTTCTACCTCGGTACCATGACTTGGTCAGGGTCGACGAAAACAACGGAGATCCGGTAGCGGAGGTCGGGCCTCCGCCCGTCAACTGGGATCGTCGCTTCGATCTCATCACCAGTGTCCTGGGTGTCGAGAGCAAAGGCCGGTTTCCAGATGGGCTCAGTTTCGAGTTGACTGAGCCAGAGGCCCGGTATCTTCGCGACTGCTATCTGGGCGAGGACCACGCCAGCCCTCCAGCAAGCGGCATTGATAAGTCGCTGCTGGCACACCTGATCGAGAAGCGACGGAAGACGGCCTTTGAGTTTCCATGGGACGTGAACGTTCCGCGGCACCTCGACGAAGCGGTTGATGACGCCAGGCACTTCAGCGCGCTCGCAAGGGGCGCGACTCTGCAGTACTACCATTGGCTCACCGACGCGCGCCGCTCAGAGGGGTGGAGCGCTCCGGACTCCGACCTTCGAGGCTGGTTCGAAACCTGGTGGAGACTGGGACGTCCGCAACTGCTGGAGTGGAAAGAGGACGAGTTTCTGACACGGCGCGACAAGGATGTGAGAACCGTTCGAAATGACGCCACTTTCCTGAAGACCTGGCTCCAAGAGTGCCGGGCGGCGACGAGCGCCCCCGAGTTTCTAGCCGACAGTGGCGTGCGCAAGCTTATCGTCGATCGGGAGAACGTGTGCAAGCCGAAGAAGGCGCGCCTCACCTACAAGAAGCATCTCGAGAATTGGAAACGCGTGCCCCGTGAATCGGCATCTCCCTACCAGCTCAATTTCCGAGCGCCGATCGGAAGTATGTTTGTTCAAAGTATCGTCAGGGGGCTCGAGAGCCCGGCAGTCGGCGGGAAGGCGAGAGCCTCATGACGGCGCCTAAAGAGATGTTCCTGCCAGGAAGCAGGAGCGAGTGGACGGCAATCGTCCGCCCGCCGGAAGGCTATCGGCTTCAATCGGCAATTGGAACCACGTTCAGCCTTGATTTCACCGCGTTAACCGCAGTCCTTCTTGCGTCCCTGGATCAGCAATCGAACTTGGCGAACTGGGATGACCGAGCACATCTCCTCCACGCAATAACCCGAGTCGGAGACCGCGTGCGTGTGCTCGTGAATAGAGGCCAGATCCATATTGACGTCCGCCCGTCCAACAAGATGTTCGCGCTATTCGACCAGATGGTTGAGGAAGTGCGCCTCCCCCACGGCAGCTTCCATCCGAAGGTGTGGATTCTCAAGTATTCGCGGCGACAAGCGGTCGATATCGAGGAGCATGTGGGCGGAACGGCCGGCGGAACGGAGAGAGCCGCAGCGCATGATGCGATCTATCGTCTTATTTGCACCAGCCGGAACCTGACGTTGGCCTCGACGTGGGAAGCGGTGGTTAGTGTAGACGGGTGCATCGCACGGACAGGCGATGGCGTGTCCGTGGAAACGGGGAGGAATCTCGCCTCGTTCTTTGAGAGGCTCGCGTTAGCCGATCCGATGCCGCAGTCCGTCCAGACGCTCGTGAAGGACCTCCGGCGTGTGGCATTTTCCACCGAAGGCAGTAAAGCCGTTCAATCATGCGAATTCCTCTGGCAGTGGCCAGGCACGAAACCGCTTGAACATCATATTGACTCCGGAGGCAAGACCGCCTTGGTGGTGTCTCCATTTATTGGAATAACCTTTCTCCAGTCGCTGGTGAAGAAATTCAACGCAGTTATTGTGGTCAGTCGGCAGCAGGAACTAGACGCTCACTGGGGCACGATCCAGCACCTCATCCCGCTGAACCATCTCTGGGTGGTAAAGGTTAGCGATGGGGGCGACGGCGCTGAAGATGTGCCTTCTTTGGAGCTCCACGCGAAGATTCTCATATGCGAATACGGGCGGCACAGCGGAGCAGAGGCGCGCACAGAGGCATGGGTAGGATCGGCCAATGCCTCTGGTCGTGCGTGGGGGCTAGCCGAGATGGGGAAGCGGATGAACTGCGAAGCGATGATTCGCTGCCGTCCAGCTATTCGACCGGCGCAGTTCTTGGATCAGTTCGCTTATCGAGAGAATGCATCCGTCCTAAACGGATGGGTTGAACGCTACCAGCCGCGTGACGTTGGAGAATTGACCGGTGAAGAAAAGGCCGACGAATTGTTGGAACATGTTTCGAAGGAAGTTGCTGCTCGAGA
>Ga0315287_10000904_pt1 | contig 26538 bp, 23 predicted proteins | sample YL17G11_0_MG_FD_205037 | JGI IMG/M metagenome (GOLD analysis project Ga0315287, IMG submission 205037) | Sediment microbial communities from Yellowstone Lake, YNP, Wyoming, USA - YL17G11_0 | ecosystem: Environmental > Aquatic > Freshwater > Lake > Sediment | place: USA: Wyoming | collected... | reverse complement strand
CGTTGAGGGTCATCGGGCTACCTCCCAGGTCACTTGGTCGTTTCCTGAGAATGTTGCCCCGGTGGCCCTCGCTTCTCTTCCCGCCCTCAGCGGTCGCCGACTGTAAACACTACTGCGAAACTGGACAATCTAGAGCCTCCACGAGAGGGCGAGAGATCGTACGATAGCCAACGTCACGTTCGCCCGCAGGGCGTGCAGTGACAACTAGGAGATTGATTGTGGACGAGGACCTTGGGGTTACCTCGATCGGCTGTGGGAAGAGGTTTCGCCTCACCATCGAGCAGTGCAAGATCAGTGGGTGCGGCAGCGCCGGATCCTTTAGCGCTTCCCAATGCAGCCGGTGGAAGGGAGGTGACCCGGCAATCTCAAAGCTGATGTTCTCAACCCCAGTAGCGAGCGTCTGTCTGTACTGCGCGAACGCGCGCCTATCGACAAAGAGCTGATTGAACAACGCTTCGCCGTACGCGGATAGGCTACGAGCGACCTTCTCGGCCCTTATCTCTTCTGCGAAGGGAGCCCTGAGATGGGCTTCGAAGTACCACTCAAGGTCGTCCTCTTCCTGGTGGCTGTAGGGATCAGAGACAGTGACTGGGTACTCGCTACCGCCGTCGAAACTGACGGTGGCCGCAAAGCCGGTTGCGGCTTCGTTCTCCTCACGAACCCGAATCAACATCGGTCATCCTCCTTCAACGAAGCACGAATCTATGGGGAGACTCCCCCCCGGTCACACTCCAAGTATATTGGCACTGCGCCCCGTTGAGCCGCAAGGCTCTTGCTTGATGGAATCAGCCGCGGCGGAAGCCTCAGCGCGGACGAGGATGGACTGGGCGTTGTCCAGATTCGGGTACGGCAAGGGTGTGCGGACCAGCCGAACAGGCAGGTGTGTCGAGGTGACTCGCGTCAACGCCGGCTGCACCCGACCTGGTCGCGCGCTCCGGTTTCCTGCGCGGGCGGATCATTCCATTCGCGGCTCGTGTGCTCTTGCGCAGGTACACCAATGCTAGCTGGGCGCAGAACGGACGTCCGAATCGCCTGCACCCGTCCAGACACGGCCAGGGACCCTCGCGCACGGCAAGTCGAGGATCACCACGCGCAGGAACCACTGACCCACAAAGCTGCTCGAGACCACAAGCTCCGTGGCGCGGCCAACCCCAAGCATCCAGTGACTCTCCGGGTGGCTGACGAACCCGGAGAAGGCCAGACCAAGCGACCCTCACTGCAACTGCGCGGCGAGTTCTAGTGCTCCTGTCGGAAGAGGAGCCGCAACCCGACTGCTGCGTTGCCCACAACACCAAGACGCGGGGCTACCACAAACCACTCCGGCTCCCACCTGCGCACCCAGATCAGGACTTGCGGCAGGACTGCCACCGCTCGCCCGTACCAGCTAGCCGGGACCCCTGGGGTGCGCCTTAGCATGTGCCCGGCCTGACTGATGCGCATGTTGGGCCCGGTAGACACACTTGACACCATTGACTACCAATGACACAATGGCTACTTATGGGCACAAGGGACGGCGCGGGCGAAGAACGGATGATGACGGTCCCAGAGGTCGCTGCTTACCTGAACGTGAGCGTTTCCTCGATCTATCGAGCAGTTCGCCAGGGGAGTCTTCCTTCGTACCAGATCATGGGCTCAGTCCGAGTCAAGCCCCGGGACCTCGAGACATACCTCCGGAGGTCCGGCGGCTCTCCACCGCCAGCCTCACTAGAGGCGGCCCAGGAGACGTTGGGGCTGGCCAATCTCTTCGGTCTGAAGCACCAGGATCCGGTCCCCGCGCAGACGGTCCGCTGGTTCTGCACACTCGAGTCCTATGCCCGGCAAGAGAGCCGTCTGGAGGCTGAGCGCCCGTGGCACGAAGCACGGACCATTCAGGACTACATTGACGCAAACAAGCTGCTGGAGCGCTTCGTCATGCTGATCCCTAGGCAGTTCCGCGAGAACTCGGAACACTACCTGACCGAGCATGTCGTCCCAGACATCCGAGAAATGAGACGAGACATCCCATTCGAGCTTAGCGCCGGGTTCTTCGGTCTCGATGCGCCAAAGCTCGAAGGTTTCGGCCTCTTGACATCCTCAGTACTCGTGTTCGACGCGACCATTGCTAGGATCTTCCCGATCCCACCTACCCCACTCCCAGTTGGTCTGCAGACAGTGGACTTGGGTGTGTTGTATCCGTATGCAATGACGCTTGATGCTGCGGAACCGCATTTTGCAGCAGCCATAGGCGTCTTCACAGAGACGTTCGACTACATATTCGAGCGTCTGGAGCCCGCGGACGTCTTCACGATCCGGTCCGCGCAAGTGCAGCGCCCTGCTGCGGCAGACGCCGCAGCCTCTAGGCGCCACCGAACGGGCGAGAAGCAGACAAGGAAGGAAGTCGGGAGCTCAGGTGCCCCCAAGAAACTCGAAGGAGGTCGTACGTGAAGAAGAAGCTATGCGTCCGGTCTGTCGTTGCTCTCATGATGGTAGCCATCATGGTCCTCATCCTGCTTACGGGCTGCGGGAAGAAGGTAGAGCCGACCAAGATTACCATCGGATACCAGAGCCTGACAGTGAACTTGCCACTGTTCTGCGCCGTTGAGCAGGGCTATTTCAAGGATCACAACTTGACGGTTGAGCTTGTCGCATTCGAGACCACCAACCAGATCGTGGATGCGCTCTTGACGGGCAAGATCGACATGTCAGGAATCATAGCCTATCAGCCTCTCCTCAGTGTGGAGGCGCAGACGCAGGGTCGTTTCAAGATCTTCGCCGCCAATCAGGAGACGGCTACCGGGTACATCGACCTCTTGGTCATGCGCACCGGGCTGGCCTACACGAGACTGGCTGATTTGGCCGGCCTGACGATCGGCATGAACCCTGGATCCAGCACCAGGGCGATCGTTACGATGATGCTCAAGACCGTTCCTGGGCTAGTCGACCAGGTGACTCTGGTCGAGATCCCCGCGGCCAACCAGGTCGCAGCTCTCCAATCGAACCAGGTACAGGGGCTGTTCACCCTGGAGCCCTTCGCCACGATTGCGGCAAGCGGCGGAGCTGGGTTCATCGCCGAGCGGAGCCCGTTCAGCAAGTATGTGCTTAACAACTTCACGCTTGGCGCAGCTGCGTTCTCCGCGAACTACGCCGCGAACAACCCAAAACAGGTAACGGCAGCAGTCGCTGCGTTCAATGAGGGAATCCAGTTCCTCCGCACGAATCCGACGCAGGCCCGTGCGTTCCTCCCGAAGTACACGCCCGTCAGCCAGGCTGTAGCAGATCAGGTCGCTCTCGGGAACGTCGTCAAGTTGCAGGACATCGATGTCAAGAGCATGCAGGACCTCGCTGATATCTACACAAAGGCAGGGGAGTTGCCTGGCACGGTGACGGCACGTAACATGCTCTATTTGGTCGGCAAGTAAGTATCTGGGCAGAGGGAAACTCGAAAGGCGCGATGAACTCGCTCGAGGTTCGATCGGTCTGCAAGACCTATGACGAGGGCAACACAGAGGTTCTACGGGGCCTCACATTCACGGTCGGCCCGAGCGAGTTCGTCGCTTTGTACGGTCCCAATGGGTGTGGCAAATCCACGGTTCTGAACATCATCGCGGGCTTCGTGCCCCCTTCCGCCGGCCAGGTTGCGGCGCCTTCGCGAGGAGCCGGCCGGGGAGGGGTCGGCTTCATCTTTCAGGACTTCAGGTCGTCATTGTTCCCGTGGCTCACAGTCGCGCAGAACATCAGGCTGGGCACAAGGGAGCCGAGGCCTGCGGATGCGCCTAGTCCAGCAGACGTAGTCGACCTCTTGGGTCTCACCGAGCATGCAAAGAAGTACCCCTACCAGCTGTCCGGCGGTCTGTGCCAGCTGACGGCCATTGCCCGTGTGCTCGTACTCCACTCACCCCTTGTTCTCATGGACGAGCCGCTGAGCGCTCTCGACTACCACTACAACGCAACGATTCTCGATCTTCTCGGGAAGCTGCACGCGGACCTGGACAACGCTTTTCTCATGATCTCTCACGATGTCGACGATGCGCTTCTCCTTAGCGACCGGGTGCTCGTCCTCTCGAAGCGCCCAGCCAGACTGGTTGGCGAGGTCAGCGTGGACCTGCCTTCTCCCCGCTCAAGCGACCTGCGCTTTTGCTCTGAGTTCCCCCAGCTCCGTTCCCGGGTCTTCGAGCTATTCAGTGAGGGTCTGAAGTGAAGAAGCTCGCGCGCGCGTTTGCGGTAGTGGTTCTCACCGTCGGAGTCTGGCAGCTAGTCTCTGGCCTCCGGCTTGTCGACCCGTTTCTCCTTCCCCCGCCCTCCCAGGTCGCTCCGATGCTGTTCACCCTCTTGGGAGAGGGTGGCACGTATGCCGCGCTTGGAGCGACGATGTACCGTCTGACACTGGGGTTCCTGCTGGCAACAGGACTTGGCATCGTGACTGGGCTCGTCATGGGTGGCATCGGCTGGGTACGGGAGGCCCTCGAACCGACTCTAGACTTCCTGCGCAGCATTCCAGCGGCAGCATTCATACCGCTTGCCTTGGTGATTCTTGGCTTTGGGCATGCTTCGAAGATCGTCCTTGTCGTCTTCTCGGCCTACCCCGTCATTGCCATATCAACGATGTACGGAGTGGGTAACAGCAATCCAGTGCGCCTACTCGTCGCACGATCCCTGGGAATGAGCGAGCGCGAGACGTTCTTGCGCGTGAGGCTCCCGGACGCAGCTCCCTTCGTGTTCTCCGGACTCCGCATCGCTCTCTCGATCTCCCTCGTCATCGTGATTGTTGCCGAGATGTTCACCGGCACACGCGCAGGGCTAGGATATCGAATTGTCGATGCCCAATACGGCTACCGCTTACGAGAGATGTACGCATTGATCGTGCTGACTGGCATTCTAGGATATGTGCTCAATCTCGGATTCCGAAGGCTGGAGAAGAAGGTTGTACACTGGGCGGGGCGCCAATAGAGGGAGCCTTTCCTAGTCGGGCGAGCGTCAGGCTTTCCGGGATCATACGAGCCATGCGGGCTTGAGGGCAGTGGGGAAGTGCATCCAGAGAGATCGGCTGTCCATCGCATGAGTCCTTTCCCTAGTGGTTCTAGTCATGGCAATGACTGCCCGTTGCCCTCCCGATATCCCTGGTCTACGATGTAGGATAATGAGAGTCTGGCTAGACAACACAGGCGTGCAATCGGCTGCGCTCTGCCTGAGCGGTCAAGGACGTTCCGAAAGCGACATCAAAAGTCTACTCCAGCTGGCGACTTTGATCGCCTTCTCGGATTCTCTTCTCGTCAATGGGTTTGAAGTGCCAGAGGTAGCGCGGCGCACCGCCGAGATCTCCCACAACCTCGCCGCTCTTGGGCTGGACGAGTCAGCATTCTGCATCCAGGCAGAGACGGAAGACTCATTCGCAGCGGCGTGCGCGGAGGCCGCGGACGGCGCCGCGGAGGACTTGCCATACGTGTTTCGCCCGGCGGAGCCGACCGCCGGCGATGTCCTCCCTCCACTTCTCAGCCCCGCCATGCGCGCGACTCAGGCAGCCTTTCCGGATGCACTCGCCGCGGAGCCGTCCGGGCAGGTACTTCGTGAGTTGCGTGTAGAAGCGCTTGGCAGAAAGTCAGCGGGTGCTGTGCAGATCATGCTCGCGGAGTCCGCAGAGCTCCGACGTGCCGTTCGCGAAGTGCGCTCTGCCTTCTCGCCCTTCTCAGAGAGCTGTGCCGAGCAACTGAGCGGCGCACTGCGCTGCTTCCTGAATGAGACCCTTGCCGCGCGACACTCTGCGAGCTACGTGCCCGCTGTCGCCAGAGCCGAACTAGTGCGACGGGAAAGCACAGCGGCAATTGCCGCTGTCGAGCGCGCATTGGGGCAGGTTGTAGAGGACCTGACACCAAAGCCGCTTAGCGTGCCGCCTATTGCGAGCTATCTGATCCAGAAGGCGCGTGGTGATCCGAAAGGGATCATTCAGGAAGCAATCGCCCTACGGGAGAAGACTGCAGACGTCCGAGCCTGGCTGGGGCGCCGACTTAGGTCGTCTGAGAGAGACTACTCCAAGTACGTGCACGAGTTACTTAGCAGCACCGAGGCTCTGCGAGATCTCGTACGCCGCGAACTGCGCCTCGACAAACGGGCTTTGTTGACGGACGGAATTGAGCTGCAGCTCGTCCTCGGGGTACCGACTGCCAGCCTCTCCGCGAGCGTGTTGCGCACATGGGTCAAGTCGCGTGTCAGCCACGGCAGGATAGCGATTCTGACGGATGTATCCAAGGTGGCTGCTTACCCCGCTGATCCGTTCGCCCTTCAGAAGCTGCGGTCCAAGTGCCTCGAGGCGGCAAGCTGACAGACGGTTTCGTGCGCTCCTCGTCGGGGAGTGCCCGTCTGACCGTATCCCCGACGGCGTGACCACACTGTCGGCCCCTTCTTGTATGCATAGAGCTTCGCAGGCTGCACGGTGGTCGCGTCCCGTGCGCAGCACGCCGGGAAGTCCCGAGGCTCCGTGATTACTGGCGATCTCAGTAGCTTCGGAACTCCTCACCGCCCAGCTGCAAGCCATGACGGTAGGCGAAGACGCTGCAACACTCCTCGCATCCCCACAACGCGCGTTCACTGCAGCCTTTCGTCACAACGCCAGACATGCCCATGTTCTCTTGCACTCCGCCTTCCATGCTGCTCCCGGTCACCTCGAGACCAGCGGACGGAGACCAGCCCTATGCGTGACGCGAGCCCCCAGTGCGCTACGATCTTTGGAGCAAGAGTATCCCGCCTGGGGCCAGCGTTTCATGTGAAGTGCTAGCCCTTCCACAGCGGGTTCTTCGGGGAGGAGGGCCAGTCACGCAGAACGGTCTTTGCGACTCAGCATCTCATTCCTTTCCTTGCCCGCCGGCTCGCTCTCCAGGGCGGTGACCGGCTTGCAGCAGGACTACGTGCATGATATGATATCGGCCGTTGGTCGAGGGCTTCTGACAGGGATGGCTATGCATCTCGGCCACGTGGGTAGAAGCCAACAGCACTGCATTCTCTGCGGGCTTGCTTCTTTTGAGCCAGACGCCAGAAGTATGGGTGCATTGTCCGTCACATGCCGGACGACCTCAGAGCCGAGGAGGCCGGGACCATGAATGATGGTGCCTTTGCCCGTGTACGTCTGAACTATGTCTACTGCTTTGCCTGCGACTTCCAGCGCACAACAGAGCGATGGAGCCTGCTCTCTGAACAGTGGCTCTCTTTCCCGCGTTCTGCCTCGCAGGCATCTTTCCTGCCTCCATTCGTGCCCGGCCCAGAGACGCCGTTCCTTTGGGAACTTGGTGGACCTTCTGCTGGACTGGTGTACCCAGTTCGTGTTGCCGCGTCGCATGCCAGCGCGGGGTCGGGTGGGGATCTGTGCGGAACCATCTCGACCAAGGTCGTCCTCGCAAGGCATGGAGGCGGCGCAATCGTGGTGGAACTCGACCTGAGGCCGACCGAGGCGCTGGGAGTCGAGCTGCTATCCCGCCTCCTCGTCGCTTCTGACTCCGACCTCCTGCTCTGCTTCCAGAAGCCTACACCGCCGTGGCTTGCCGGGGCGACTGACAAGCCTGTGAAATTGCATCGCGCGTTCAGTCTCCTCTCGAGCTACCTTCTGAGGACTGTCCTCTCGGAGTTGAGCGCACAAGCGCCCAACCTGAGCAACTTGGCGCGGGCAGAGCAGCGGCCATTCCCTTTCATTGTTCTCCAACTCCAGAATGGTACGCCCGATGCATTCCGTGCCGCTGTCGGAGATGAGGTCCTAGCGGGTCTCACCCTGCGGACGTACGGTGTCCCGAAGGATACCGGTCCGGACGCGCTCGACCCGACGTACTTCGGCGCGCGTGACCCCAACCAGTTCTTGACGTCTCTCTTCCCAATCAAGCGCCTCTTTGTGTCACTGCAGCCACGGTCGTGCATGATTATGTTTGGGGAGACCGGGGGCTTGACAAAGCCCCGCCTCATTGAGGGTTTCGTGGAGACCGCTGCAGAGCACGTTATTCTCGGGCGAATCCTGTGGGCTCGGTTGTACTCCCTGAATATCGCATGCGACGCCCTATTGATAGAGCACGCCGCAGAGCTATTCTCGACCCTTGGCAGAGGAGAGGGCGCAGGAAGTGAAGCGCTCTCGGCCGCGCTGGTTGGTATTACGAAGCTTCGTACGGCTGCTGCGCTGGCACTCTGCGACCCCATTGCGTATGCGGCAGCAGTTGGTGCCTATGTTAAGCTCTGTCAAGCTATGACCGAAGCATTCCGTATGACAGAGCTTGTGCGCGATCTGTTTGAGAAACTAGTGGCCTTGGACAGACTCTACAGTGACCTTCGCGAGGTGGGCAGCCTTGCCTTCCTGCAGAAGATCGATGGGAAGAGAGGCGCAGCATCCACCGCGCGCCCGCCCAAGAAGCAGCCGCCCGGTCGCGCTCGCGTTCCGAGAGATCGGGAAACGCCCTCCAGGGAGATGTGACGTCGCGTGCTCCGCGAGGTAGCGCGCTTCGTCGACGAGTCTGGCTGACGCAAGCAAGGAGTCGGGTCATGTGGGATGCGAAATCCCAGAGGCATGCTGAACGGGCGGTGCGCTCGGTCCGTGAGGTGTGGGCCACGCTCGCGATCTGGAATGGTCATGAGATTACGGCGGAGGGCCTCGCGGACGTCCTCAGCCCGCCCTACACGGCTGGGCTATCCCCAGGCTCCAACACGCAGGATAGTAGCGCCGCACACGTCGCGGGGTGGGTTGTGGAGGAGTACAAAGATGCAGACTTGTACCTGCGGGCGATGTCAGAGGACAACAGAACTACACATCTTCCACCAATCATCTGGGAATCTCCTAGTGAAGAGTACATGCTTCGCCTCAGCTGTAAGGAGTGGCTCCAACAGGAGTGGGCCATGCTGACACCACCAGGTTCTGGCCACTTGCGGCTCAAGCTGGAGTGGATAAGGACCCTCTCCGTCTCTGTACGTTCGTACTATTCTATCCCACTTCAGGAGAAGATCTCGTGTATTGAGTCCGCCCTTGATAGGGTCGAGAAAGACGTACGAAGCGGCCTGTCGCAGCTCAATGCCACTGGCTCCCAAACGCACCCTAGTCAAAGTCGTGTTCTGTCCGCCGGAGCTTCCGCCGAACTGCAAAGACGAGCAGGGCACCTTGGACTGGACCGAACACGCTTGCAGCCAGAACTAGGAAGCGGTACGTGAGCTCCGCGTGAGCGTTTGACGCGAGCGTCGCGGGCGTCGCTTGTTGAAGGCGCCAGATCATGGCCTCTCCGGCCCGCAGCAGCCACACTGAGAACGGCTCTGAACTCCCCGCGAAGTGGCCAACCCGCATCAACAGACTTCCAAGCAAGAACCACAACAGGGCAAGAACCGCCACGGAGTAGACGCTAGACTCGCCGTACGCAGCAAAGTACTTGTACCAGGTCGCACCCGCTAGAAGGCGACTTAGGAATGCTGTGGGCAACCAGCGAAGTCGGCCAGCCTGCGCGCCGCGCCGACTGATCCCGGCGCGGAGACGAGATGTCTCGAATGCACCCCAACGGAACGCACCGGCAGACTCCGTGTCGCTCCTTGCCTCGCATGCCCGAGCGAGGTGCGTGTACATCTGCTCGGTATCCATTATGGCTTGTTCAATTGACTCCACTATTTCGGTGTGATTCTCGCCTCTTTCTACCCACCTCTGTGCCTTCTCCACACCGCGCTGTAGACAACCGACAAGGACTTGTCTCGCGAGGCCGGCGTCCTCAGGCTGCGCTATCTCATCAGCGTGTGCGGCGGAAGGACTGCATCGTGTCTCGAGCCACTCAAGGCCCTTCGCAAGCCGTGGTCCTGAGACGAGTCGCCACCACGGTGACACTCTTTTCACCAGAACTTCCTCATCATACAGCGCAATCCGCTGGAGAAGGATCATTTTGCGCGCTCTCGCCCACTTCACATGTCTCAGCTTGAGGTGAGCAGGATCACATCCCCGGAGTTGCGTCCTTGAGAGGCCGATTCCCGAGAGCGTGATCGATCCGTTTCCCGAACTCTCCCCCGTGCTGATGGCGGCACCTTTAGAGAAGACCTCTGTCGTCCCAATCTGGAATAATACCTCCCCCTCGTCTATCCGTATTTCTGTTAGGTTCACCCACTCTGAGAAATGCGTGGCAACGAATCTTGCCCCGAGGTGGAACCAAACCTTCTTGAACTCCGCGACTCTCGAGAACTTCGCACCCTCGAACGAGGGTGCAGCGTGGAATTCTGCCTCCGAGAAGCTCGCAGTACCGTTGAATTCTGCGTCCCTAAAGGAAATCGTCCCGTGGAAAGCGCACTTGTCAAAGGCTGATCCCGCACCGAATACCGTAGCTCCCCCCTCGGGCGTGCGCCCGAAGTCAGCGCCCCCGAGAAACTCCGAGCCTCTGAAGTCCGCTCCAGCCAGAAACTGCACGCCTCTGAATGAAGCTCCGTACGGGAAACCCAGGGACGCGAACTTCGCAGCGCCAAGGAATATGGCACCGTCGAACTTCACAGCCTTGGCAAGACTCACGCGGCCAGTCGCAACTCCATCCACAGGGAGCAGCTGGGTCAAATCGAACTCGCATTTCGGGAAGACATACCGCGAGAGATCGGCGGAATCGCCCACTCCCGCAAGTCTTGCCCGGACGAGCTCCCAGAACGCATCCGCACGCCCGGCCTTATCCTGCGTGTGGATCAGGCAAAAGCCACCAGGTTCCGCCGTGCTGCTGCATCCTCTGAACTGACACTTGTCGTTCTTTGCGTCTTTCACTCTTGTGCTCTCCCTGGCGACAAGCATGTGACTCGACAGCACTCAGGGTTGCAGCCGCGTCTGCGAGCCTAGTCCACACAGCCTCCAGGAAGAGGCGCCGAACAAGCCCGCCAGCCGACCCAGGCAACCCTGATGTTGGACAGTCCGTATCAAAGGCCGGCTCGGCGACGCATCGCAAAGCACATGCATGGCAAACACGCAGGCCTGATCGCGTCCCTCCTTCCCTGGAAGCGCAACAGACCGTCCCAACTTCCTCATTGTAGTGAGCAGATGTATGTTCTCCAAGTCCTAAGTGCGCCGCTCACTTCTAGCCCGCGGACTATCCATCCGCTGTTGTTCTCTGTGCTCTCGGGTCGCGCAAGTGCGCAGGTTATCACTCAAGGGCAAGCTGGCGCCGGTCTTGGCTTCTCTGCTTTGGCGGATGTCCAGCAACCTCGCTTGCGCCACGATCCTGGCCTCGTTACACTGCCCCGTCTCTGAGCGATTGTCGCTCGCGGGGTATCGAAAGGAGGCGTGAGGACTATGAGAACTGCGAATGCTGACCTTGTCTTTGCTGCCTCCTGGCGAGCGCTCTAGGGCCTCTCGGGCCCACTCTCCAAGCTCTATCAGGACTCGTCGGAGTCTCCCTTGCGTTCCCAGGTGGCAGCCGTCCCGGAATCGGTTCTTGGTCACTCATGATTCGTGGGAGGAAGCCATTACTCATTACCCGTTTGATCCCGGTCGCCGAGACGGGCAGCCGGTTCGAGATACCGAAGAAGGCCGCACGCTTCAGCACGGCTGTCTCAAGGGACAGCTTGGCGGAGCGACCGATTCACTTGATGTCAGTCTGCAGATTGGGTGGGGCGATCGCTGGCCCGACGGCGATACTGAGGACGGGGCTGCCCTGCAGGGTGTTCGGCCGGAACAGCGAAGTGCGGGACGCGCGTGGAAGAGGGAGGGGAAGCTCGACCGAGACCACAGACCCGACGGCGGCCGTCCGGCGGGACGGGGCTGTCCCACGGGACAGCAGAGCAGAACGGACGGCTTTGATGACCCCGTTCTGCAGGGCGGTCCAAAGCGGAGGCCGGCGATCCAGCGGGCTCGGCCGGACGATGTGGGCCTTTTGACGAGCGACGAGGTTGCGTTCCTGGACGATGGGCCGAAGGACCCGCTCGAGCTGTTTGCGGATTCAGGCTACATCACCGACGTCGTGAACGCGGTCAAGAGCGGCAAGGAGGCGACCGTCTACTGCTGTCGCGCTCACCCGTCAACGGGCCGCGAATTGGTGGCAGTCAAGGTGTACGCGATCGACATCGCCGCGCACTACCGCATGAGCAAGCTCTACGCCGACGGGCGCTTCCGCGTCTACAAGCCGGACTCGCGCCAAGAGAGGGCGATCAAGTCGGGCAAGCACCGCGGCAAGGAGATGGTGTTCGCGGACTGGGTCGGCCAGGAGTACGCGAACCTGTGCGCCTTCCACGCCGCGGGCGCGGATGTCCCGGCTCCCATCGCCCACTGCGGCTCTGGGATCTTGATGGAGTACGTCGGGGATGCGTCGCGGCCGGCACCGATGCTCGTTGGGGCCACATTGTCAGCGGCGGAGGCTCAACGCCTCTTCGCCCAGGCGATGCGCAACATCCGGATCTTCCTCGCGAAGGATCGCGTCCACGGAGACCTCTCGCCGTACAACATGCTCCTCTGGAAGGACCGGCTCGTGATCATCGACCTGCCGCAGGTCGTGCACGCACGCTGGAATGACGAGGCGTTCAAGGTCCTTCAGCGCGACATCGAGAACATCCTGCAGTTCTTCGGGCGCCGCGGAGTGAAAGCATCAGCAACGGAATTGGCGATTGACCTATGGACGAGGTATCGGCGGGGGGAGCTGGAGGTCGACGGCTGCTGACCCAGCGGAGGGCCAGCAGCTAGGGCGCAATCGCTGCGCGATTCCGCTGTCCGATCAGTAGGAGTTGGAGGAGAGGGTCGGCTTGTGGCCTGTGGGGGCTGCCGCCTCGCTTCTGGGAGCCGCGGAGGTGATAATCCGCAAGGGATCTGAGCGCCGCTAGCATCGGGCGATGATGCGAAGACGGAGGTCAGGATCATGCGGATTGGGTTCTTCGGGGATAGTCTGACGGAGGGGCGGCCGGGCGTTTCGTACGTCGACATCCTGCGTGGGCGGCTCCCCGCCGATGAACTGGTCAACTTCGGGCGCGGCGGGGACTCGGTCATCGGGACGCTTCAGCGCGTCCGCTCTCTCCGCAGCGAGAGGCCGTTCGATCTGGCCTTCGTCTGGACCGGCGTGAACGACGTGCTCGCGCACATCAGCTGGGCCTCCCCGATCACGCGCCGGCTCCTGGGAGAGCCCTGGGTGACCTCGCGACAGGAGTTCGTCGAGCAGTATCGACTGCTCCTCAAGACTCTCTCGAAGAGCGTGGCGCGCATCGTCGCGGTCGCGCCGCTCTTCATCGGCGAGGACCTGTCGAACCCGTGGAACCACGAGCTGGACGACCTTGCGCACGAGATCGAATCGCTGTGCGCACGCTTCGACCGAGTTGAGTTCCTCAACCTACGGCCCTACATGCCCGATGTCTCGTCCGGTGAGTGTGCGTCGCCCTACGTCGAGAAGAGCGGACTCGGCACAGTGTGGGAAGCGATCGCCTTTCGCGACCCCGAAGACGTCGATCGAGTGGCTTCCGAACGCGGCCTCTGCTACACGATGGACGGCATTCACTTGAACAGCCGAGGGGCGAGGGCTGTCGCAGGGGCATTTGCCGGTAGGATCGATGTCCTGCGACCTGTAGCGGGCTGACGGCCACATGACGGGGCCGTCAGCTAGAGAGAATGGCAGGCTTGGAGATTGCCATTCTCTGGACTGCTGACCTGTGGACGGAGCCGTCAGCTAGGGCGAATCGCCCGACTCGGAGGCGATTCGCGGACGCATCCACCGAACGGATTCTAAGCGCCAGAGGGCACAGGCCTGCACTCCGCCCGATGCCGAACCCGGCCGCTGATTCTCAGACTACATCGCCAGCGTAAAGATACCTGCAGGTCCGTTGTAGACGAGCAGGCAGTGCGACAGGACATCACGCCCGACAAGCACGACGACGTTCGCTCCAGCGACAGCCTGCCCGCGGAGGTCGACGGCGATGACGGACCCGAACTCGACCTGGAAGTTCCCGGCTGCGGGAAAGCTCAACTTGGCTGGGAAGAGCAGTTGCTCAACCTGACCCGCCGCCGTGCCGGTCTTGATCGTGCCCGTTGGCTTGACACCCAGCTTCGTCAGCACGTCCTTGTCAACGCACGTTCGTGTAGCGCCGGTATCAATGAGCGCCCAACCCGACTGCGGAGCAGGAATCGGTTGCCCTTGCCCGGACAAGTAGGCAGCAAGCGCCTGCGGCACTTCCACCTGCACCTGAAGGAGCGGGCCGGCACCCAGCAGGCCTTCGGGAGCTGGCTCCTGTCCCTAATTCGGCCTGCGGAAGAAGTGGTTATAGATGGGCATGAAGGATCCCGAGCACGAGTGCGGGGTAGTGCGCCAACTCGTCTTCCTGCCGCTGGGCGCGGCGGATCAGGAAGGGCTCGTTGCCGTATCGCTTCAGCCCCGCCTCGTAGGCCTCGCGATCCGTGGTGAACCCGCCCGCGAGCTGTTCGCCGCGGATGAGCACGAACTGGCCTTCATGCGTGGCCAGGATCTCTTCCAGATGCGCGGCATAGTACGCGAGCTCCTTCTCAAGGGGCATGGGACACCTCCATTCACAGATGATAGACGGAAAAACGTCCGGCCGTCAATGATGTGGCCGCAGGAGCCCTCACCCTCCTCCTCGGCTGTCCTGCGGGATAGCGGCCGTCCCTCGGACAGCTAGGGCGGATGGTCGCGCTTCGGCGCGGCTAGGGAGAATGGCTGTCCTTCGGACAGCGGCCATGCTGCGCATGGCTGGAGAGAATGGCAGGCTTGGAGGCTGCCATTCTCTTGGCCGGATTCGGTTGCCGTTCTCTGGGCTGGGCTGCGGACAAGTAGGGCGATTCGCCGGACGGATCATGGCCTTGCGGAAGAGTCCAGGGCCGGGCGCCGAATCAGCTTCCTGAGAGGCGGTCGCGCTCTGTCAGGAGCGATCGCCTGGCTGCATGGCCCGGATCGTTGGCACATATGGCGGACTGAGCTGCCCTTGGTGGTACGATCCTGCGCCAAGCTTCTCCATTTGCACAATCAGGGCAAGGGATTCAAGAACTAGCTTCTTGTCAGCGGCCTTGTTCTTCTCGAGGACCGTTCTCAGTTGTTCTTTCGTGGCCATCGTCTCACCCTGCGATCTTCACGCAGCTACCTCTCATATGGAGGATACCACGATTCCCGAGCTTCGCCATGTAGTCGGACAGCAGGACATGGTAATCCTTCACGCACCGAGCAAGGTCAGGATCAGCAGCGAAGTCCTCTATCTCCAGCCTGAGGTCGTTCCTCAAGACATCCATCGAGATGCCGCGAGAGTGCGAATGCCAGAGCTTCGTCTCGTTCAGTGCCTTGGCAATCTGGCCGGCTCGGAACGTACGCATCTGCTTGGTTACTCTCAGCTTTCTGCTTCGGGTGGTCTTCCAGCCGGCGAACTTGTACTTGACGAGCCATTCCTTGAGCATCGAGATCGTCAGTTCCCGTTCTTGCTCGTACCGATGCATGTCAGCTGGATCGAACCGCTGCACGAAGTACACGACTTCCGCTGCGCTCAATGTCCCGGCGAGCGACTTCGCGACGAGTTCGTTGTACTTCTCGATGTACCCCAACGCCGGAACCATGGAACCATCACGCTCCAATTGCGGGTCAATCGGGCCAAGGACTGAGAAATAGTCCATGTGTATCGCATCTCCGGACATCACCAGTATCGTCCCAGCCGACATCGCATGACTCGGGATGAGGAACTCAACATGTCGGTAGTGCTTGCGGAGCACGCGGACGATCCGCTCAACGACGGTGGCGAATCCGCCTGTTGTTTCGAGGACAACCATCAGCTTGCCATCCGCATTTCGGTCTTGGTGCCCCTCCACGAGGTCGCGAACGAGCTTCTCCAGGCCGAACAGCAGTGGCGAGAACAACGCAAGCACATCCGACCCCACTTTCAGCTCAAGGGCTCGCGCGTGATCGTCAAGTTGGTTTTCGATCACGTCATTCGCGCCAATGACGGCCTGCGCCATGTCTATCCTCCACGTTCATGGGATGTGGAACATAGTATTAGGATGTGTCTGGTGGAGTCAAACTTGGTTGCAGTCGTCGAGTCCTCCAGCGGGACCTCCGACCGACTACATGGGAAGGCGACATCTCGCCTCAACTCACGTGATGATCGCTTGCCATCGGGCGTATTGTGGTCCTCTACACATCGTTGAGCGGGATCTTGGCGACGCTTTCTCTCTCCCTGCTGTCTAACTCGCCGCGAAGCGTTGCGCGGACCATTCGACCTCGCTACAGGTCCCTGAGATCGATCTCTGAGACGCTTTCCTTCTCTCTCCGGTCGAGTTCGGCACGCAGTGCGGCACGGTCGAGAAGTTCCTCGAAGGCCTTCGTGCCAATCAGGACAGCCTTCGGGGTGCCGTGCCGCAGGATAAAGATGGGGCCTGACTCCGCTTCGTCGAGCCATTGCGCGGCGTTCTCGCGGAACTCCGAAGCCTTGACCATGCGCTCGCTGTCGATCGTCAGACCCATGTCGCCTCCCAGACGCGTGAGGCCGTGACTTATGGAGTTGACTCTCGCGGCTCCCCGAATACACTGCAGCTAACATCTACTCCCCACTCGACTCGCCTTCAACGGCCCGGGTGGGGTTATCCTTTGGCGGTTCAGCTCGGCACGCAGAAATCGGCCGGTCTCGTGAGGATGATCGTCGGCTACCCTGGGGGTAACCATCGTCAGCCAATCACCTCGGGACACACTCCCGTGGCGTACAAGATGGTCGTCGGCTGTCCTCTGGACAGCTAGGGAGAACGGCCGGAGCGGACGGCTGCCGTTCTCCTGCCTGGATGACATGAAAAGGATGCGGGGGCGCCGAAGCGCCCCCGCGCACCTGCTAGAAAGATGTTCCAGAACGCTATCCCACGACCTCTGGACGTTCTGGAACATCGTACAGAATATCATCCAACGGATGTCTGTAGAGTCCTTGCTCCAACCGGTTCTGGTCGAAGTAGTGGCCCATGAGGCCGATGGATCGGCCGAGGACGAAGAGGGCGTTGAAGAGGCCCATCTTGATCATCTGGTCGATCTCGGCGTCGGAGAACTTGAGTTCCTTCAACAGGTCGACGAGCAACACGCCGATGCAGCCGTCGACGTTCAAGATGAGGTTGTTCTTCTTCTTGGTCGTCACCTGCTCGACGGACAGCGCGTAGTTGAGGAGCGGCGTGTCGGTGAAGTGAGCCTTGGCGAAGTTCTTCATCAGCTCGACGCGCTTGTCGGGGTTCTCGAGCGTGTGGAGCTTGTGCCCGATGCCCTGCACGTTCACGTTCTTCGCCTTCATGTGGTCGACGAAGTCGCGCGGCGCCATCTGGCCGCGTAGGCCGATGAGGAAGTGCTCGGCGGCCCCGTTCACGGCTCCGCCGAAGCGCGGGCCGATGGTCAAGATGCCCGACACGAGCGAGGAGATGAGGTCCTTGCCGGCGCGCGCGGTGACGATGGTGTTGTGCGCGCCTGCCACGGCGGCGCCGTGGTCGGCGATGATCTGAATGACCATCTCGAGGAACTGGCGCGCGTACGGCGGGATCTCCTTCTTGAACCAGAGGAGCCCGATCACACCGCCGATGCCGAGCTTGCGTTCGATGACTTCGTCAATCGGCATGCCGGCGTAGTTGTGGACGTCGCCCGACTCGTCGCAGATGGTCGAGATGAAGTTCGTCGGTTTGCGGACGAGACCTTCGGCCACGGCCTGAGCGTAGTCCATCGGGATGTTTGGCGGCGTCACGTCCTGCGCGGGGACGATGATGCCCTTCTTCACGAGGCCGTCGTAGGTTTCGTGGATCTTCTCGTGGTAGTCGTTGAACGAGGTCGGGACGACGATGCCGGCATCGCGCAGCGCCTGGTTCTTCGCATCGGCCGTCTCGGCCGCGCTCCCGGCTTTGGCTCCGGCGTGGCCGAACTGCACTTGGCCGGGCAGGACCTTGGCGCACGTGCCCGTCACCCACATCACGAGCGGCTTCTTGATCCGGCCGTCCTTGACGGCCTTCGCAATCTCGACTTCCGCGGTGCCGCCGAGCTCGCCGAGGCAGACGAGCATCTTGATCGCCGGGTTCTGCTCGTAGCGGAGCAGATGGTCGAGCAACGTCGAGCCGGGGAAGGCGTCGCCGCCGATGGCGATGCCCTCGTAGAGCCCGTCCGTCGTGCGCGAGATGATGTTGTACGCCTCGTTCGAGAGCCCGCCCGACACGGAGACGAAGCCGACGGACCCGGGCCGGTAGAGTTTGGCCTCCTTGATGTTGTCCATCGTGCCGGCCGTGTTGCCGATCTTGAAGCTGCCGGCCTTGAGGCCGCCGACAGTGGCGGGGCCAATGATCCACCTGCCCTTCGCCTTGGCGGTCGCGGCCATGACTCTCGTCTGCCGTTCGGGGATGCCTTCCGCGATCACGGCAATCGTGCGGATCGTGTCGGTCGCGATGGCTTCCATCGTCGAGTCGAACGCCGACCGCTGCGAGGCGAAGTTGACCATCACGTCGGCCTCGGGCCAACGCTTGACGGCCTCGGCGACGGTCTTCACCTTCGGGATCGTGATTTCCCTAGTTCCCCAGAAGAACTTCTCGAACCCGCCACGCTCGGGCGTGATCATCGCCGCGACGCTCGGCGTCTCTTTGCGGCACAGGTAGTCAAAGTCGAGCATGCGCTGCACGGCGCGCGTCTGGTTGCCGTACACGAACGCCTTGGTGTCTCGACTGAACAGCTCATAGCTGGGGAGCTCATAGCTCGCGAGCCCACTCGCTTGTTTCGTCTTGGCCATTGCCATCACTTTCCCCCTTCGAGCGCCATGGACACGACGGCCGTCATGTGCGTCTCCGGGCCGTAGACCTCAACTGGCACGCCGATCTTCTCGCCGGCCTTGCGCATCTTCTCGAGTCCTTCTTTGTAGTTCGGGCCGCCGCGGCGAACGTAGATCTTGACCTTGTTCTTCTGCAGGCGGTCCTTGTATTGTTCGAGGGCCTGGATGATGCCGGTGAACGTGTTGGCGACGTCAGTGAAGTTGGCGATCCCGCCGCCGATGATGAGGTACTTCTCGCGCCCCTTCGGATCGGGCTCGCGCGTCATCAGGTCGAGGACCGTCTTCGTGTACTCGTACGTCATCTCGGTGGACGGGTCGCCCGAGTACTCGCCGTAATTCGCGAGTTCCTTGGCGTAGCCAAGATCCACGACGGTATCCGTGTAGATGACGCTCGCGCCGCCGCCCGCAACAAGGAGCCACACGCGACCCTTCGGGTTCAGCACCGTCAGCTTGAGCGACGCGCCCGTCTTCTCGTCGAGCGACTTCACGTACGCCTCTTCCTTCGTCATCGTCGTCCCGAACGCCTTCGGGAACTCGATCGGACCCCACTTCTCGGCGCACTGGTAGGCGGCCGTGTCGTCGAGTTTGGCGACGCAGTCGAGCGGCACCAGCTTGTCGCCCGTGAACGTGAACGGGTTGAACTCGAGGTAGGCGAAGTAGTAGTCGACGTACACGCGGTACAGGACTTCGATGAAGCGTGCGACCTTCTCTTGGTTCGGGATCTTTGGCAGCTTCTTCGCCACGCGAACGTCCTCGGGCTTGGCCAGCACCGGGACGTCGATGTGGACGACGGAGTCCCACGCCTCTTCGACGTTGATTCCGCCCTGCGTCGAGAAGTGGATCGTGTCCGTGTCGCCGTGCGACGTGAACGCAAGGTAGTACTCGACCTCGTGCGGCACGAACGGTTCGATGAGGAAGTGGGTCAGGACGCCCGTCGTCTTGCCGGTCGTCTGCTGGATCGTGACTTCCTTGTTCATCCGCTCGCCGATCCAGGCCTTCACTTCGTCGAACGTCTTATCCACGGCGAGGAGGTTGTTCAACCCGCGCTTGCCGAAGAGCTGGTCTGGCTTGGCGACCAGCTTCGTCGTCTTGAGCCAAGGGTACGTCTTGGGGAGCGCCGCGAGGTCGGTCTCCGGCGTCACGAGGACGATCCGGTCATCGAAAGCGAGCTCCCCGCCGGAGAGCTCGCCAACCGCCTTGGCGATGATCTGCTTCGCGTCGACTTCGCGAATTCCTTTCTGAGCCATCGTTTCTCCTACATCCTCTTGATGATCTCGTCGCCGAACGCCGAGCAGGATAGGAGCGTCGCGCCCTCCATCTGCCGCTCGAGGTCGTAGGTAACCTTCTTTGCGTCGAGCGCCGACTTGACGCCCTTCATGACCAGGTCGGCCGCCGGCTGCCACCCCATGTAGCGCAGCATCTCGACCGCCGACAGGATGATCGACCCGGGGTTGACCTTGTCCTGGCCGGCGTGCTTCGGCGCCGTGCCGTGCGTCGCCTCGAAGATCGCGTGCCCGGTCATGTAGTTGATGTTCGCGCCGGGCGCGACGCCGAGTCCACCGACCTGGGCTGCGGCGGCGTCGGTGACGTAGTCGCCGTTCAGGTTCATCGTCGCCGCGACCGAGTACTCGCTCGGCCGGAGGAGCATCTGCTGGAAGAACTGGTCGGCAATGCGGTCGTTGATGAGGATCTTGCCCGCCGGCAGCTGGCCGTTGTGGTTCTTCGTGACCTCGTCCTCGGTGATGAGCTGTGGGTACTCCTTCGCCAGCTCGTAGCCCCAGTCGCGGAACGCACCCTCGGTGAACTTCATGATGTTGCCCTTGTGAACGAGGGTGATGATCTCGCGGTGGTTGGCAATCGCATACTCGATCGCGGCGCGGATGAGGCGCTGCGAGCCTTCCTTGCTGATCGGCTTGATGCCGATGCCGCAGTCCTTCTGGAAGCGGATCTTCTTCCCGACCTTCATCTCCTTGTCGAGAAACTCGATGACCTTCTTCGCCTCGGGCGAGTCGGCCTGCCACTCGATGCCACAGTAGACGTCCTCGGTGTTCTCGCGGAAGAAGACGATGTCGACGTCCTGCGGCCGCTTGACGGGCGCCGGCGTCCCAATGTGCTGCACGGGGCGCACGCAGGCGTAGAGGTCAAGCAGGATGCGCAGCGTCACATTCAGACTGCGGATGCCGCCACCGACGGGCGTGGTGAGCGGACCCTTGATCGCGACGAGGTACTTGCGGATCGCCTCGACGGTCTCGTCGGGCAGGTAGAGCTTCTGCCGCTCGTCGGGTGCGATGGCGACGATCTCGGCTTCGGTCATCCCGGGGAAGTTCACCTGGATGGCCTCATCGCCGGCGAGGACCTTCAGCCACTCGATCTTTTTCTTGCCGCCGTAGGCCTTCGCCACGGCCGCATCGACGACCTTGATCATGACCGGGGTGATGTCGACGCCCGTGCCGTCTCCGCGGATGCACGGGATGATCGGATGGTCGGGCACATTCAGCTTGTCTTTGGATCGCGTGATCGCCTGGCCGCCCTTCGGGGTCGGGATGTACTTGTTCGCCATCGCGTTCGCTCCTTCTTCGCGGATTCTGTCTAGCTTTCTCGCGCTTCCTGCGCGTTCAATCCTTCGGTAATCTTCTTCGCCGCGTCGACGACGAAGCGGATGAGCCGCTCGCGGTTCTTCTCTTCCGCCCGCAGGTGCGGCACGGACACGCCGATCGAGCCCATGATGCGGCCCGAGGGAGAGAAGATGGGCGCGGCGATGCCGTGCGTTCCGACGATCGACTCGCCCTCGCTCTCGGCGTAGCCGCAAGCGCGGATCTTGGCCAGTTCCTTCTTGAGTTTCCCGACGCTTGTGATCGTCGTCTCGGTGAACTTGGGCAGGCCGACGTCGTCGATGACGGCATCCTGCTCTTCGGGATCGAGGTGGGCGAGGATCGCCTTGCCCGTCGACCCGGCGTGAAGCGGGTACGTGTCGCCAAGCTCGTACGAGACGCGAAGCGCGTGCGTGCCGTCAACTTTCTCCAAGCACACGCCGACGTGCTCGCGCAGCCCGCAGAGGAGGGCCGTTTCGCCCGTCTCGCGCGCGATTCGCTCCATGTGCGGCAGGGCCACTTCGCGCAACGGCTTGCGTGCCATCGTCGCCGCCAGCTCGAGGATACGCCCGCCGAGCCGATACCCAGCGCCGTCCGGCGCCTCTTCCACGAAGCGGTGCGCGCGCAGGGCCGAAATGTAGCGATAGGTCGTCGAGCGCGGCAGGTCGAGCCGCGCGCAGATCTCGGGGACGCCCAACACAGGCGTCGACTCGGTGAACAAGGTCAAGATCCGGACGCACTTCTCCAGCGTGTTCAGGGTTCTCGCTCCCCGCGGTTGTCCCATCCTCCGGGATCCGCTATCTCACGATGTGGAGATGCTACAGAACCCGGGCGGGAAGTCAAGGAGCGGGTCGGCACGGGCCCGAGGCAATGCTGGCTTTTCCCCCGACTCCCGCGCGGATTGACGTCAGCCATAAGGCACTGTAGCCTAGGGCGGTTTCAGTGCAGTCCAGTGCTTGTTCTTCTGTCCGGGTGTGGAGGACGTCAGACTATGTGGCAAGGCGCCGAGCACATTGCAGCGTATGTCCTAGAGCTGCTCGTTCTTGTCGCGGAGCTCGTAGCCCTCATCTTCATAGTCCGCGAGCTGCGAGAGCTGAGGAGACACACGACGGCGCTGGCACGCCACGAGAGCGAGCTCAGGAAGGCCAGGCCGCTTCTGTCGACACTGTACACTGATGGAGACGACATTCTGGAGCTGGCAGTCGCCTTCACACGCGACGCGCGGCAGATTCGGGCGCTCGGGACGATCACAGCTCTGGCAGAGACTGAACTACGTCCGGGAGAGCGAGAGGCCGAATGGCAGGGGCGTTTCGAGTCAGTTTCTGCGCTGCGCAAGCAATACGTTGCAGCGACTGGTGCCTTCATCGACTCCGGAAAGCCCTACTACAGAGTCATGAACTTCTCTCCCGGTGCAAGAGCGGACCGTGCATCGGTCTGGGAGCTCTGGGCGAACGTGCGCTTCTTCCTTCGGGCAATGGAAGCGAATGCCGGAAGCGCGACGTGCCTGCATCTGATCCACGACCCTGATCTCGTTCGGGGGGGAGAGGACTTCCATTACCGCGTCAGCGACAGCGCGGTGGTGATCCGCGTTGGCGGCCCTGCGCGAGCGGACAGCAACGCAGCGATACTGATTCGCGACGAGAGGGTTGTCGCGACGTTCGAAGCCGCTCACGACGCGATGGTCAGCCGACCACGCTGCAGAGAGATTCACCTTGATCTCCTGCGCAGCATCGAGAGCTGTCTCTCGAAGAGGGATCTTGAGGCTCTTCGGGGACTGCTTGAGGAGGCGGAGGAGTGAGAGTCGACGCAAAGCCGTACGTCTCGGGCACCTGCATCGGTCGTCTAGTCTACTGGTGGGAAGAACTCGCTGACCTCTCTGAGGCCGTGCCCATCATCCGAGATGTCACGCAGAAGGACATGCTTGATCTTGTCCGCAAGCACCCAGCAGGTGTCGTGGTCGTCGGACAGCGCCGCTTCTCCCATGTCCTGACGTACTTGTTCGCCCAATCGATACCTGCGGTGATTGTCGATGAGGCAGGCACACTGCCTGACGGGGATTGGTGCTATTTGGATGGCGCAATCGGCGCGCTCGAATGCGGCAGGACGCGCGCGAGCCTCCCGTCAGTGTGTGAGGGCGGGCTCCCCGCGCTCCTGCCCAAGAAGCTGCCTGCAGCAGGTTCAGTGGCGACACTCGACGGCGAGAGGATCATTCTGGAAGCTAGCATCAATGACGCTGTCGGCGCCGGTCAAGCTCGCACCCTTGGCGCGGCAGCAATAGGTCTCGTTCGCACCGAGTTCCTCATCGCCTCCGCAGAGACCCCGCCAACAGTGGACGACTATGCCAGAGCTGCGCAGGCACTGATCAGTGCAGCAGGCGGGCTAGGGGTGACCTGGCGGCTTCTCGACCTGGGCGCTGAGAAGCTGCCGAGCTGGCTACGTAGTACGCGCGGACTCCGTGACCCGATGGGTCTGCGCGGCTGTCGTGCATACCGTGTTCCACGTGTGCGCTCAGCGGTTCAGGCCCAGACTGAGGCGATCCTTGCCGCCGATACTCGGCCAGACTGCACGCTCCTTCTTCCGTACGTATCCTCGTTCGAGGAGTTCAGGGATGCTCGTGCCGCATTCGGGCGAGCCCGAGCCGGGAAGCAGCCGAGGTTTGGCGCGATGCTGGAGACGCCCGCCGCCTGTCTTCAGGCGGCATCGTTCATTGAGACAGCAGACGTAGTCGCGATCGGCACCAGCGATCTCGTTGCGACTTTCTTTGGCGCGAGTCGCAACCTGAGCGAAGTAGCCGGCTACCTGGATCCCTACGCGCCTGCCCTTGTGCGCTTTCTGTCGTTGATCGCGGGCTTGCGCCCGGAGTCGACGAGGTCGATTCGCGTGTGCGGGCAGCTCCCCCTGCTACCGCATGCGCTGGAATACATGTTGGGGTTGGGGTTCCGCAGGTTCTCGCTCGAACCGTCGGCACTGCTTTCGATTGCAGATCGGTGTACCCGAGTGGACACGGGAGTGATGGCTGCCGCATGCGCCGATGTGGCAACGCGAAGAACATCGGCTGATGCTCTCGAATGCCTTATGGAGGCAGCTGACTCAAGCCGAAGCGCTCGCAGCCGAGCCACTCCCTGAGCTCCTCAGGCCTGCGCTGGGCAAGGCTTGCGTCGCGGCCAGCGCAGGCGGCAGGACCAAGAGTCCCGTCCGCGCGGTTGCGTTCTGCGCGACGGCTCAGGGTGCCGCACATCCTGAGCAGCGTGCAGGGCTCCGTACGATGTGCCTTGGCACAAGAGGTGGTGGATTCAGGCATGCTGCTCAACGAAATCGAGGATCTGAAAGCGGGACGCCTCACGCTGGAGTGCCTAGCCATGTCCTTGGTGAGCCGAAGCCGCGAGAGTCCGAACCGGTTCTCGGGTCCCGGCCGCCTGAGCCTGAACGAGAGCGGCCGACTGGAATTGGTGCTCTACGACTCAAGCTACAACCCGGACCCCAAGCGACTGCTAACCATGTTCACGCCGGGGTGCGCGATCCCGGATTCGCACATCTACGACCTCGAAGCCACGGACCTGGGTGGCGCGGTCTGGAAGTCGGCAGGGTTGACGATCGGTGTGAGCGCGCACGTAGATCGGCCGGGGGCCATCGTCCGCTCGACACTCCAGACCCTCGCGTCTGAGGCGGCCGCTGAGCGGAGTGGAGCCGACTGGGTCTGGCTCTTCTTCGCGCACCGCGTAGATGCACCGCGTAACGTTGTGACCGTCACTACCGCCGAGGAGACCGATACGCAGCAGCGCCGCACGAGCACAAATCGCAACGTCTGGGTGATCAAGTGCTCCGGGGTAGACATTCGCATGCGGTTTCACGAGAGCGCCTTTGATGTGGTGGCCACGTCTCAGAGTCGGGCACTCTCTGAAGAGCTTCCTGCGATCATCGAGGAGAGCATCTGGTTCACCCTTGGGCAACCGGTCCGCGCCGATGTCATCCGCTACCGCCGGGGAGGTCGAGAGGGCATACAGATACACAGCCGCGGACGTGACGACACGCTAGGCAGAGCTGCCCCACCACATGTCGTCAACGCCGTTGATGCGGCAGGCGTGCTCAGTGAGGTGTTTGCCAAGTACCTTGAACGCGTCTCTGCCGAGCGCTCTGGAAGATACCATCCACTCTCTGTCTTGGTCAGGAAGGCCCTGCGCGCAGAAGCCGGCACTCTCGAAGAGATGGCTCTGGCCCGTTGCGTGGCAGTCGAGGGGATCGTCAAGCTGGCCTTCTCCGAATTCGGGGCGCCGACCCCTGATACTCTCAAGGCGGTGGACGCTCTGGAGGAGTTGCTGAAGGAGCCGCTCGAGTCAAGCCCGATCCGTGCAAGAATCGAGGGCGCATTCCGCATCATGAAGGACCGCAATTCCCGTACAGCGCTGCACACGCTCGCGGACAAGGGCATTGTGGGTAGGGATGAGAGGTTGACGCGTGGGAAGCGCTTCGCCACGCAGCAGCCCACGGGCGTGAGTACGACCTCCCCCTCGACGAGGTCTACGACCTATCCGAGAGGGTCCGTGTCCTGATGTCCAGGCTGGTGTTCGAGGCCATTGGGTATGGCGGAGCTTGCACAGACTACGGAACTCCCGGGTGGCCTGTTAGGATGCACAGAGCCACTCTGGCAGAGCCGAAGCCCTGCCAGGACTAGGAGGCGGCTGTGGCTCTGGGCGTGCATGCGTGCCCCAGCCTCTCAACAACCACGACCGACGGCTCCCGCTCACCTCGATGAAGGGCGGGCGCCACGGCTCGCGTGCTCGGCAAGCTCGCCGGTTAGCCCGAGTTCCGGCGAGTTCCAGGGACACAGTACCTAACTCGCAGGTTTCGGGCCTCGTCTCCTCGGGCGGAGAGCACGTCCAGTCAGAGTTCCGGGGACACAGTACCTAACTCGCGGGTTTCGGACCTCGTCTCCTCGGACGGAGAGCACGTCCAGTCAGCTGCTCAAGGTCTTCGAGGAAGGACTCACTTCCAAGCGGTCGGCCAGTGCGCGCGTGCTTCCTGAACTCAGTGAGCGAATCCTCCTCCTGAAGCAGGAAGGAATGGCGATCTTCGATGTCGGCAAGCATCTCGGATGGTACAGCCAGCAGATCGTCCTTCCGCTCACCGACAAACCACTTGGCACTTGACCAGCGGTAGTCCCACGGCTTCTTGACGAGTCCGGCTCGGACCGGATTCCTCAGCACGTACCGGACGGCGCCCAGCAGGTAGCTGCCTTCGAGAGGGAAGGAGTGGAATCGTCCTTGGA
>Ga0315287_10000902_pt1 | contig 26548 bp, 34 predicted proteins | sample YL17G11_0_MG_FD_205037 | JGI IMG/M metagenome (GOLD analysis project Ga0315287, IMG submission 205037) | Sediment microbial communities from Yellowstone Lake, YNP, Wyoming, USA - YL17G11_0 | ecosystem: Environmental > Aquatic > Freshwater > Lake > Sediment | place: USA: Wyoming | collected... | reverse complement strand
GATGCGATCAGTCATTTGCAGAAAGTCAAAGCCTTTCAGACCGACAAGCCTTTGTATCATAAAGACGGGTCTCAGACGAGAATAGACCCTACAACCGCGAATGCCTTACTGACGGTGCATGGTGCCTTGCATCCTGATAACCGTAAGAAGTTTGCTGATGCCTTGGAGCATTCACAGCCTAAGTTCCATAAAATGTTGGACTTCGCCTGGAAGCAGGTCAGGGAGTAATGAACCCCGTTGCGCTTGTCGCTGAAGGACGATTCGTAGACGCCGGGAATTTCATTACTGCGATCCTCAGCCGGTTGGTTGAACAGAAACTTACCGTGTTGCGCCGAGTGATCGGAGCCACGATGTTTGCGGAAGCCAATCGCATGCGCCAAGGTCGCACAGTCCTGATTCGTCGGCGCATCAGAAAAGGCAAAGTGCAGCGCATGGTTCGCAAGTCAGCCGTAAAGGGATTCACGCTGAGGCACGGAAAGATCACCCGAATCCCGGCCGCCAAGCGTATTCACATGAGGATCACTCAGAGGCGTGCAGCCCGAAAGCGTCGAGCGCATATGCAGCAAACATTGAGAAAGAGGAAACTCTCAATGAGAAAACGAAAGTCTTACGGAATTCACTAAGGAGATATTATGTCATACGATCTCGTCAACCGTTTCAAGGGTCCCTCAACACTCATGGTGATCGATCAAAACCTGACGCTCAACTTGAGCCAGCTTTCAGTGGCAGTGACGCGCGGCGGTATTGCCAATGCAAACTGCGAAAACGTCACCACTGCCATTATCACGTCATGCAAGTGGTCTACCGCTTCTCCAACTGGGCAGATCAAAATTGCACGCGATGCCGGGGGTCTTGGGACTGGGGCGAACGTAGTAGCGAACCTTACAGGGCAGGGGCAGTGGATTCACAACGAAGTGCCGTTTGCGAATACCCCAACAGGCAATATCCAAGTCACCATCACCGGTGGCGGAACCATATACATGACGATTAAGAAAGAAGCCGTGTATAACGTCCAGACGCAAGATATCTAAGGAGTTTCCATGAAACTAATAAAAGAACAAGCCCAACAGGTTGAAGTCATAACGGAAGCCGAGGAAGGCGGAAGAAAGTCCTACTTCATTGAAGGGATTTTCATGCAGGCGGATAAACCTAATAAGAACCGTCGCAAGTATGTCTTTGAATCCCTGAATCGTGAAGTAGACCGATACCGACGCGAGTATATTGATGAGAACCGAGCCTTTGGTGAACTGGGGCATCCTGACACCCCAACTATCAACTATCCGCTTGTCAGCCACATGATAAAGGTTCTTCGGGCTGAAGGCAGGGATTTCTACGGTAAAGCCAAAATCTTAGGGGGTCCAACGGGCACCCCAAACGGTAAGATTGTGGAATGCTTGCTGTCCGAAGGAGCCAAATTGGGCGTGAGCACTCGCGGGTTAGGCACCGTGATACAGGGTTCAGATGGTATCTCCCTGGTTCAAGATGACTTTCAATTGGCGACAGCCGCCGATATTGTTGCAGACCCCTCGGCTCCCGATGCGTTTGTTCGCGGTATCATGGAGAGCAGGGAATGGGTATTTGTTGACGGACGCTACATGTCAGAGGACATAGAAGTGGCAAGGAAGGCTATAGTGGCTGCACCGAGCCGTAGACTCAACGAAACCTGCGTGCGACTGTTTGCTGATTTCATGAGAAGGTTGTAAGCAAAAACTGTATTTTTATAAATAACATCACGCGACCTAACAAGGAGATTTTTACATGAGCAAGACACTAATGGAAGCCGCAGCAGAGATTCTCAGTGGTAGCAAGTCCAGCGCACCGGGCATGCCAATGGAAAAGTCACCACAGGGCTTTCAAGACCTTGGTGGACCGACCCCAACACAAGCGACCCACTCCGCAATCAATGTTGGTGCCAAGGAAGCGACCCCTCCAGGGAAACAGCCTTCGTCAGACACTAAAGCCCCATTGGTGAAAGCCGCAGGTCAAGCCGTTGCAATTACACCAGAAGAAGAAGGCGATGCCGAAGATGCAGAAGCCAATGCACGCAAGGCACGTATTGAAGCAGGACTCCGTGCGGGTCATTTGAAGGAAGAGGACAAGGACGAGGACGATGACAAGGATGATGACGATGACAAGGATGATGACGACGACGACGACGATGACGACAAGAAGGATAAGGACGAAAAGGACCTGAAAGAAGCCGCTGCACAATGGCAAGCTGAACTCCAAGGAGATGTCGCAGCGATCCTCGCGTCTGAAACCTCCCTTCCAAAAGAATTTGCCGAAAAGATCGGAACCATTTATGAGGCTCGCGTGTCCGATAAGGTCATGAGCATTCAAGAATCCATTGAAGCAGAATACGCAGAGAAGTTTGAAGCCGCTGTATTGGAAGTGCGTGACAACCTCACCGAACAAGTCAATGACTACCTTGATTATGTCGTGGGTCAGTGGATGGAGCAGAACGAACTTGCCATTGAAAAGGGACTCCGTTCCGAATTGACCGAACAGTTCATTGGTTCACTCCGCACCGTGTTCCTTGAGCACTATATCGATATTCCAGCCGAAAAAGTTGACCTCGTTGACGAACTCGCCACCAAGGTTGAAGAGTTGACCAGCGAATTGAACGAAGAAGTCGCCAAGGGTGTTGAACTCAAGAAGCAACTCGGCGAATCCAAGAAGTCAGAAATTCTCAACGGTGTCTGTGAAGGATTGACACAGACCCAAGTTGAAAAAGTTCGCACACTCGCAGAGAGTGTCGAATTCACCGCAGAAGGTGATTACACCAAGAAGGTGTCCACAATCCGTGAGAACTACTTCCCGATTACCACTGGGAAGCCAGCATCAGACAGCAATGCGAAGATGTTGACAGAAGCCAGCGAAGTTGCTGAAGAGAAGTCAGTCATCATTGATGCAGGAGTCGCGTCTGTTGTTGCCTCGTTGACAAGAAGTTTGAAGTAATCACCAATACCATTCACAAGGAGTATCTACTATGTTCATGTCAGAAGGTTTAGAAAAGAAGTGGGCGGCCGTCCTCGATGTGCCTGGGCTTTCGCCAATTACCGATAAGCACAAGCGCGCCGTGACCGCAATCGTTTTGGAAAACCAAGCCATTGCTCTCAAGGGCGAAGCGCAGATGTTGTCGGAAACCGCAGTCAACGCCACAGGTGGTGGTTTGACGGGTGCCGCAGGAGCCTCTGGTCCTATGGCAGGTTATGACCCAATCCTCATCTCCCTCGTTCGTCGTTCTTTGCCTAACTTGATTGCGTATGACGTGTGCGGCGTTCAGCCGATGACAGGTCCTACGGGATTGATTTTCGCCATGCGTTCCTTGTATGCAAACGCAAACGGCGCAGGAACACGTTCCGATGAAGCATTCTACCAGGAAGCGAATACCGGATTCACCGGCGTTTCCGCAGCACAAACCGCAATCGGTTTGACTGCTTCCACCAACACCGCCGCAATCTTCGATGAATCGGTTGCTGGTTTGGTTCTTGGTGCCATGTCCACGTCAGTTGCAGAAGGTTTGGGTGGTGGTGCAGTTCCATTCGCAGAAATGGGATTCAGCATTGAAAAGGTGACCGTGACTGCAAAGACACGCGCTTTGAAGGCAGAATACACTCTGGAATTGGCACAGGATTTGAAGGCAGTTCATGGACTCGATGCCGAGACTGAACTCTCCAACATCCTCTCCGCCGAAGTGCTCTCAGAAATCAACCGTGAAGTTATCCGCACGATCTACATTGTCTCCAAGGTCGGTTGCCAAGTGGGAACGACCAAGGTTGGTACTTTCGACCTTGACACCGATTCAAACGGTCGTTGGATGGTGGAAAAGATCAAGGGACTTGTGTTCCAGATCGAGCGCGAAGCGAACGTGATCTCCAAGCAGACTCGTCGTGGCAAGGGTAACGTGGTTATTTGTTCTTCAGACGTAGCCTCAGCCTTGGCACTCGCAGGAGTCTTGGACTATGCAGGCGCACTGAAGGATAACATCAGCCTCAACGTCGATGACACAGGCAACACGTTCGCAGGAACATTGCTTGGTCGTTACAAGGTCTACATTGACCCGTACTTCCCAGCCGCTCAGACCCAGGAATTTGCCGTAGTCGGCTATAAGGGTTCCAATGCGTTTGACGCAGGAATCTTCTACTGCCCATACGTGCCTCTCCAGATGGTCCGTGCGATTGATACCGCAACCTTCCAGCCAAAGATCGGGTTCAAGACTCGTTATGGCATGGTTGCGAACCCATTCGCAGAAGGCGCAGTTCAAGGTTTGGGCGCACTGACTCGCCAAGCCAACATGTATTATCGCGCCTTCAAGATAGCCAACATTGCCTAATAAGAACTACTTATTAGATAATCGTTGACTTTCTGACCGAAGTGTGATATCATAAGAGACTGGGGATTCCGAAAGGGGTCCCCATTCTTTTTGTCTTGACAATGCCTCCTAAATAGTGTATACTACAGGCTCACAATAGAGGGGTCTCCTATGGCTATATGGATTTTACTCATGGTTCTTCTTACCCCAGTAACAGGGTTTGAAACCTCCTACCAATTGAACAGTTTCAACTCTCCGACTGCCAGCACCGATTGCAGCATGGAGCGGGATCGGATCGCAAGAGATATGGAAAAAGCCTACCCTGGTGATGCCAGTTTTCGCATTGAGTGCAGAGAAAAACCAACCCCCATCTCCTCTACCGACGAGAAGAACAAATTTGAAGTCATTATCAAAACATTCGCGCAAGCACGCTATCCAAAGGAACCCCTAACCATAAAAGCAAGCAGCGTGCAAATCCTTCAGAATGATGCAGGCTCTTTGCCTATCGTTGCCATTCAACTCAACATATTCCGTAAGAGTGGTGGGCAAGCCTTTATCGTGCTGATAAAGGACGATGCGGTAATGGCGTGGATTGATGAGGGTGAGGTTGACGAAGAGACAGAGGACGCAGCAGAAGTATTTTCCCACAAGGACGAGGCATGAAGGTTATCAATCTTTTTGCGGGTCCCGGTGCAGGGAAATCCACCGTCGCAGCCGGGCTATTTCATCTGATGAAGTTGGATGGGTATAAGGTGGAGTTGGTGACGGAGTATGCAAAGGACATTGTATGGGCAGGTCGGCATAAGGAACTGGACGATCAACTCTATATTACTGCCAAACAACATCATAGGATTTTTCTTCTCAAGGATAAAGTAGACTATTGCGTGACGGATAGCCCATTGCTCCTCTCTCTTGTTTATTGTCGCATGATGCCGCAGAGTTTCTTTCCCTTTGTCAAAGACCTCTTTCATGAATACGAGAACTACGCGGTCATCCTCAAGCGCACAAAGCCCTACGTTCTATTTGGACGCACGCAAACCGAGGACGAAGCGAGAGCGTTAGATGGGCAGATAAATACACTGGTCTATTCCCAGGTGCCACCGAATATGATTTTTGAAACTGATGGCGGGGTGCTCGCACCCGAACATGTCCTCAATTGGATAAAGGAACAATAAGATGGCTATTCCTGGTATTCCCCACACCCCGATGAATCCGAATGTGCTGCACCCAAATAAATTCGTGTTGAGTTTCTCCACAATTCCTACCGTGGAGTATTGGTGTCAAGCCGTGAATATCGCAGGCATTTCATCAGGAGAAGCCATACGACAGACCCCCTTGATTGACTTGTTTTCACCAGGAGAAAAACTCAACATCAATCCACTGGCAATCACCTTCCAGGTTGACGAAGATTTGACCGGATGGATGGAAGTCTATAATTGGATGCGTGCGTTGACTTTCCCGTTTAGTTTTGATGAATACAAAGCCTTATCATTGCGCCCTGGTATGCTGCACAAACCGCAGCCACAATTTTCTGACGCGACCTTGATCGTCTTGGACTCCAAGCAGAACCCACACATTCGCGTCAAGTATCGCAATTGCTTCCCAACCAGTCTCACCGACATTATGTTCTCCGCAGCATCGTCGGCTGAGGAACCCGTTACGGCTGATGCAGTCTTTCGGTTTGACTTCTATGACGTGGAGATTCTTTGATGGCACAAGGCGACCCGATAGTATTCACATTTAGAGATCGTATGGGATGGGTGTGCCCAAAGTGCAACAGGGGGAATTCACCCGATGTATTGTCATGCCCCTGTCACCAATATGTGTTCAACTATCCCCCGGTGTATCCACCTGTATTTGATAGTCCGGTTGACACGAACCTCCCAGGTCCAGAATTCAAAGTTACCTGTTGACTTTTACCTTTCACTATGGTATAATAGTTGGATATGGAAGAGATTATTGAACATTTATACTTGGGCAGCATGGTCGATGGGCGTGATGCGACCATTGATTCGCTTTGTGTCATGTGGTATGGCGAACCTGGCATCAACCCCGAAAGCAAACACATCGTCACCACATGGTATCACGATAAGGGTATTGGGGTTCGCCCAAACGCAATGGACGAAGCAGCAGACTATATCCATGAACACCTTTCAGTGGACAATCCCCTGTTGGTTTACTGTGCGGTTGGCATGGAACGCTCCCCATTGACGATTGCGTGGTATCTCCGCAAATATCATAGTATGACGTTTGCAGAAGCCTACACTCTCATGCACGCAAAACGCTCGATTGTTGAAAACCGCGAACATTGGCTAAAGGTTGCCTTACCATGAAAATTGATACCTCCAAGGTCTCAGAGGAACAAGTGGATGCCCTCTTAGAAGAGTGGGCGGGTGATGCCAAGATGGATAAGCTTGAACCCGCAGAAGAGTTGCGTAAGGTCCCTGTGCTACAAGCCAAGTATATGAACATCTTATCATCCCACCGCAGAGCCTTGAGAGCGGCCGAACGGAAGATTGCCAAACTCAAGAGGCTCAAGCATGAATACTATACTGGTAGACTCGATCAAGACACCCTTGAGAAATGCCAATGGCAACCCTTTCCCTATACCCTGAAGGGTGATCTGGTCACCTACATGGAGTCCGACAAAGATTTGCTCAATGGAAAAGCCGTGCTAGCGGTGCATGAAGAAATTTTAGATATCTGCGAACGCATTCTCAAAGAACTGAATTCCCGCACCTTTGCACTCAAAGATATTGTCAAGTGGGAAATGTTTATTGCTGGTGGTGGTCACTAATCTACTACAAGGAGATACCATGTATACCTATGCTGCAAAACTTGTTCGCGTTCTTGATGGTGATACCGTTGAAGCCAACATCGACTTGGGCTTTGATATTCACTACGTTGCCAAGATTCGCTTGAGCGGCATCAATGCACCAGAAATGAAAACCCCGCAGGGGCAACCTGCCAAGGAACACCTAGCCAATCTACTCACCAACCAGGACTTTGTGGTGACCACAAAGATCAATAAGGAGTTTGAGAAATATGGGCGGGTATTGGGTGAAATCACCATCAACGGGGTGAGCATCAATCAACAGATGATTACGGAGGGGTTTGCGGTTGTCATGAAGGGGTAGTTTCTACTATATTATGTCAAATCTTTTTGTGAGTAAGAAGAATGAATCGTTTATCCAAGTTACCTGTGATGAGTCTGTGGCACAGGAACTCTCCGATTATTTTGCGTTTTTTGTGCCAGGACATGAGTTCCAGCCTCTTTTCAAGGCGGGACGGTGGGATGGAAAGGTCAGATTATTTGATCGCCGTTACTATTCTCTCCCTTTTGGGCTTGTTGCACATCTCCAAAAATTTGCTGCTGATCGTCAATACTCTCTTCAATTTGATGATGCCGTTCTCCTAACCAGCAACTTCTCCATCGCAGAGGCTCAAGTCTTTGCCGACTCGCTGAAGTTGCCAGTGGAACCCCACGATTATCAGATTGAAGCCTTCGCCAAGGCGATCCGCAATCGTCGTATTCTGATCGTATCCCCTACAGCCAGTGGAAAATCCCTTATCATGTATCTGATCGTGCGCTACTTGCACATGAATCACATCAAAGGTATTATCATCGTTGGCACCACGTCACTTGTTGAACAACTCTTTGGCGACTTTAGAGACTATGGGTGGAATGTTGACAAATTCGTGCATCGCATGTATGCAGGCAAGGAGAAAAAGGCTGACCACTTCCTCACCGTTTCCACCTGGCAATCACTCAAGAACTTTGACCCTACCTACCTGAAACAATTTGATTTCGTGATCGGGGATGAAGCCCATCAACATAAAGCCAAAGAACTCAGCACCATCTTAGCGAATCTGTCCAATGCTGATGTGCGCGTCGGCACCACAGGGACCTTAGATGGCACCAAAACGAATCGGTTGGTGTTAGAGGGGCACTTCGGACCTGTGTTTGCCCCCGTCACCACCAAAGAACTCATGGATTCTGGGCGGTTAGCGCAACTCCAAATCAAGTGTCTGATTCTCAAGTATCCTACGACAGTCTGCCAATCGTTGAGAAAATCCACCTACCAAGAAGAGTATAATGCCGTGGTAAGTTATCTTCCGCGAGCAAAGTTTGTGCGAAACCTTGCGCTGTCATTGACGGGCAATACGTTAGTGTTATTCCAATTGGTCATGAAGCATGGGCAACCCATGTATGAAGGGATTCGGGATGGAGCCACGAAGGGCAGACCTGTATTCTTTGTGCATGGTGGGGTTGAGACAATGGACCGCGAGGAAGTCCGCCGAATTACTGAGGAAAGCAGCAACGCGATTATCGTTGCCTCCTATGGGACCTTCAGCACTGGTATCAATATCAAGAATCTCCATAATGTCGTGTTCGCCGCGCCCTCCAAGTCTCGCATTCGGAACCTACAGTCCATCGGAAGAGGATTGAGAAAGGCGGAAGGCAAAACCCACGTCACCCTCTTTGATATCGTGGATGATTTACGCATTAAGAAGCACACAAATTTTCTCTTACATCATTTCAAACACCGTGCGGAACTCTACCACAGTGAAAAATTCACTTTCCTACAGTATTTGATTGACTTGAAATAAAAAATGTGGTATAATGGCTTACGATAAAGAAGCGAAAGGACTGTGCCTATGAACGTGCTCATGGGAATGGAATTATACGAACTGCCATTTACAACAGAAATGGTCATGTTGGAGAGTGGGGTCACGGTGATTGCGCGGGTGCATGAAGGCTCCCAGTATTCATCGGCGCAGGGGCTATATCTCCTCCATCACCCCGCACAGGTCATGACTGAACGCCCCTTTGGGGGAATCCTGGGATTCATGCTTGAACCGTGGACCCCGAATGAACTCCTGGTCAGCCCTGTAGTCCGTGTGCGAGTCAAGAGCGTTGTGGGATGGATGAATCCCTCTCCCGAACTACTCAGTTTCTATTCAGCCTGGGTCAAAATTGAAGAGGACAAACTGAAAACGATGGGAAGCCTGTATTCCTTGCAAGTCACGAAACTTGAAAAAATGGTTACAACCCAATATGCCGATGCCAAGAGGCGTTGGACTGTGGGAAACGCAGGCACGGATGCACAGAACAACGAAGCACTACTCGCATTTTTTGAAGAGGATTTAACTTGGGGCAATTCAAAAATTTCCCACTGAAGGGGGTCTATGGCAACACATTACATCAAGAACGAGGAACTGCTCGCAGCACTGCTCGCTCATCGCAAGTTAGTGGAGAAAGCCAAGGCACGCAACAAACCCGTGCCTGAACTGAGTCATTATATCGGTATGTGTTTTCTCAAGATTGCGGAGCGGTTGTCTCGCAAGCCGAACTTCATGTCCTACACCTTCAGAGAGGATATGATTTCCGATGCGGTGGAGAACTGCATTCAGTATGTCCACAACTTTGACCCTGAGATTGGCAAGAATCCCTTTGCCTATTTTACACAGATTATCTACTGGGCATTCTTACGACGAATCAGTAAAGAGAAAAAGCAACTCTACGTCAAGTATAAAGCCACGGAGCAACTAGGGCTTCTCCAACAATCAAACATGCACGATCTTGATAGCATTGGACAGGATAGGGGCCGGTCCTTCCAGGTGTATGAAAACATTTCTGACTTCATCGCCACCTATGAGCAGGGTCGGAAGAATAAGAGCAGGCGGAAGATTCCAAAAGTCAAAGCCTGTGGTGGCACACTCAAGTTTGTGGGAGACTAATATGCTCGTAGCCTTATTGAACGATACTCACTTCGGGGCTAGAGGCGACAACACACAGGTCAATGACTTTTTCCTCAAGTTCTACAACAACATCTTCTTTCCATATATTGAGAAGCACAATATCACCACCCTGGTCCATTTGGGTGATGTGGTAGATCGTCGGAAGTTCATCAATTATGCGATATGGAATTCCTGGCGCACGAACTTCTTTGATAGACTCCTTGACATGGGTGTTGACGTGCACATGCTGACAGGCAACCATGATTGCTACTACCGCAACACCAACGAGATCAACGCATTGTCTGAATTATGCGGGGGCTACAAGAATGTCACGATCTATACGGGAGTAAAAGATAAACAATTTGGTAGTTTGAGTGTTGCGATGGTGCCGTGGATCAATTCAGGCAACTACGAAGAATCCATGAACTTCCTCGCCACCACCAAGTCCCCGATCATCTTGGGGCACTTGGAAATCACTGGGTTTGAAATGGACCAGGGCAATGTCTGCCTCTCTGGTATGAGCAAAGCGACCTTTGAGCGATTTGATATGGTCTTGTCTGGACACTTTCACCACAAGTCAAGTGATGGGTGCATTCACTACTTGGGAAATCAGGTTGAAATTACCTGGGCAGACTACAAGGACCCGCGAGGGTTCCATATTCTGGATACCGAAACGCGAGAACTGACCTTCATTGAAAATCCCTATCGGTTGTTCCACAAGATTCTTTATGATGATTCAATTCAAAACTTTGAATTCTGGAAACGCCATGACTTCCAAGCCTATGCCAGTGCATTTGTCAAGGTCGTGGTCACCCGCAAACAGAATCCCTACCTGTTCGATCAGATGTTGGACTCCCTGTATAAGGTCAGCCCGTTAGATGTGACGGTGGTTGAGGATTACTCCGAATCGGTCTTGGACCCCACACAAGGCGTGGTGGACCAAGCAGAGGATACCGTGACCATTATTCGTAAGTGTGTGGATGGGATGACGATGCCAGGGGGTGTCGAACCTGATAAACTCAAGGGTATGCTACAAGAGTTATATGTGGAAGCTGTGAATTCTGAAACGGCAATGATCTAATGTTAAACTTCAAGACCATTCGTTATAAAAACTTCTTATCCACCGGTAACTATTTCACTGAGATTCCGCTCAACGGATCACAGAATACCTTGATCGTGGGAGAGAACGGGTCAGGAAAGTCTACAGTCTTAGATGCCTTGTCGTATGCCCTGTATAACAAGCCATTCAGGAACATCAACAAGCCTTCGCTTGTCAACTCAATCAACAACCGCGATACCGTGGTGGAAGTAGAATTCTCTGCTGACCGTAACGAGTATAAGATTGTGCGGGGCATCAAGCCTGATATGTTTGAAATCTACCGTAACGGAGTCATGATTGACCAAACCGCGTCGGGGGACTATCAGGAACAACTGGAAAAGTTTATTCTCAAACTGAACCACAAGAGTTTTACACAGATCGTCATTCTAGGGTCGGCTAGTTTCACTCCCTTCATGCAATTGAAAGCCGCTGAGAGGCGCGAAGTCATTGAGGACTTGCTGGACATTCAAATCTTTTCGCGCATGAACAAACTGGTGAAAAATCGCCAATCCACACTCGCGTTAGATCGCAACTCCAATAGCCTCAAACTTGATAGTGCTTCCGAAAAGATTACCATGCAGGAACGCTTCATTGCAGAAGCCATGCAGGATGCCGAGACACGTATCACTGAACTTGAAAAGGAATTGGCACAAAACCAAGCGGATATTACTCGCGTGCTGGCTGATATCAATGATCGGTCTACCGCTATTGTTGCGCTCAACTTCAAGATTTTAGACAAAGCCAAGATGACCGTGGCAATCAAGAAGATCACGCAATTGGAAGCACAGATTGAAAGTGTCTTGACCAAACATAAGAAAACCTCTAAGTTCTATGACACAGAGAAAACCTGCCCTACCTGTATTCAGGAGATTGCTGAAGCCTTCAAGACGCAACAGATCATGATGTTGGGTTCCAAGATCGGGGAATGCGAGACGGGGCTAAAGCAATTGGAGCAGAAGTTTCTCGATGCTCAAAAGCGCATGCAGGAAATTGAAGCGGTGGAACAGGAGATTTCCAACCATGAATTAGTCATTGCGACCCATCGCAATACGATCAGTCAGATCGAACGCTACATGGAGAAACTCAGAGCCAAGATGCAGGATTACAAAACGAAGCATAAGTCTACGGGGCGCGAACGTGAGCGGTTAGCCGAACTGGATGTGTTGCAAGGAACACTAGAAGAAGAGAAGAAGCAATTGATTAGCGAGGGGTCCTACCTGGAAGCCGCCGGGATGCTCCTGAAGGACACAGGGATCAAAACGAAGATCATTCGTCAGTATCTCCCGATCATCAATACACTGGTGAATAAATATCTGGCGGGGATGGACTTCTTTGTGAACTTCAATCTTGATGAAACTTTCAAGGAAACTATCAAGTCGCGGCATAGGGACGAATTCACCTATCACTCATTCTCCGAGGGTGAGAAAATGCGAATCGATATGGCATTGGTGTTGACCTGGCGTGCGGTAGCGAAGTTGAAAAACTCCGCAGACACCAACCTCTTACTCTTGGATGAAATTTTTGATTCCAGCCTTGACAATAATGGCACCGAAGAACTGATGAAGATACTCCATAACTTAGACGCGACCAATGTGTTTGTGATTAGCCACCGAGGAGACATTTTACAAGACAAGTTTGCGTCAGTCATCAAGTTCAGTAAACAACAGAGTTTTTCACGCATCGTCACCTGAGAGGAAATACTATGAATATCGATGATCTCAAGCCTGTAGTCCAAACCCCACCGAAAGAATTCGTCTACCGCACGGATACCCCACCGGCGATCACCAAGCCGACTCCACAGTTGCTTCCGTTGTATAACGAGAAGAACCCGATGCTGGCAATGGTGCAACCTGAATTCAATGTTGGGGATTCCCCCGTCAACATCATTGACTTCGCCAATGCGATGCTCCACACCATGAACCACTATGGCGGGGCAGGTCTCGCCTCGCCTCAGTGTGGATTCCCCTATCGTCTGTTCGTTATGGTGGGTGGAATTGTCTGCATCAACCCCGTCATTCTTGAATCCTCCAAGGAGACGGTTCAAACGAAAGAGGGATGCCTCAGTTTCCCAGGTCTCTATCTATCGGTCACGCGACCTGAGACCATCCGTATCAAGTATCTCAATGAATTCGGTAAACCAGTGGAAGCCACTTGGAATGGCGCGACTGCCAAGATCGCACAGCATGAACTAGACCATCTGAACGGGATTGTCTACACGAAGCATGTGGGCAACCTCACCTTGCAGATGGCGAAGAAGAAGCGTAAGAAGTTGTTCAAGAAAATTCAGCAAATCGTAGAACACAAGGAACGACAATTGAAGATTGAGGGGAAAGACAAGACCTATGGACGCGAGACCCCAACGAGCATCACGCACCACTTCAACTCCCAAGCCCCCTCAACAGCGGTGCATTCCAATAGGGAGAACTAACATGTGGGTGAAAATTGAAGTGAAAAGTGACCATAGTGGTTGTAGTGTGACTTACCCTGTGTCATTAGAAAAACAGTTGGCTGCATATCCTGACGTTGTTCTCTCCGACTTGTATGTGAAGGCGTTGATTGAAGAGGTAGAAAAGAAGGATGCACAACTCTATAGACGGAGCGGAATTTGTGCGGTTCCGCTTGACAAACTTTCCTAACTGTGATACAATACATCATGAGAATTTTATTTTGCGGTGACAGACATTGGACCAACTACAAATCCATCTGTGACGTGATGGCAGACCTCAATCCTGATGCAGTCATAGAGGGGGAAGCCCCAGGTGCGGATTCACTCGCCAGAGATGCAGCGGAGTATTTTGGAATTCCGGTGCTTCCATTTCACGCCGATTGGGGGCAATATGGACGGGCTGCGGGACCCATTCGCAACAAACAAATGTTGGATGAAGGCAAGCCTGACATGGTGGTGGCTTTCCACAATGATATTCAGAATTCTAAAGGCACCCTGAATATGGTGAAGCAGGCACGAAAACAAAACATCAAAGTGTTCGTGTATACTGAACAAGGAATTCAGACGATCTATCAACCCAGTATGTGTTTATATGTTGATTGATATTCTATTCAATCATCGTGTAGTCTCGGTTGAATTATTGGTTGTGTTGCTTATCTTCGTTAGGGAATGGTGGGGGGATCGGTTATAACATGGCTGAACAATTTTATTATGAACGCAATCGGGAACTCATGGAATCCCCGGTCAACAAGACCTTTGAGGAAATCCTGTGGATGACTACCGACGAGTTTCGCGCCTGGTGCATTGAACTTCGCAAAGTCGTGGTCTACCTCTGGGATGAAAAGGGTCTGCCGCCGCGCATGGGGTTTGACAAGCAAGAAATCATTGAGCAGTTTCAGAAGATGGAAGCGGTCAACGTCCAGCAATATGAGAAGGTGGATGAAGTCACCGGCAAGCATGATATCATTCGGTGCACAACCAACCTGGGGAATGCGGTCAATCAATTCTTCCCCACCATGTTCAAGACCAAAATCAACTACAGCCACAATCTCGCCATAGGCAGATCAATCTATGACTGGTTTCAGCAACCCCAATTGCTTGAACCATTCATCACCTACGCCACCCGGCACTTCAAGCGCGACGGTTTCTACAACTATTCCCTCTCAGTCAAAGCGATGCAACAAGAACATCAAGGGGTCTTACCTGTTGAGCGCACAGCGGTTGAATGGATCGTAGCCTTTGAATATGAGCATTGGCGGGATCGCGGAAACTATGACTACTGGCTCGCACCCATGAAGGATGATGAATACACCGGTTTCAAAGAAGAACTCAAAACCACCCAAAGCATTCGCCTCACCCGCAAGGATATTGAAACCTTGGTAGCGGATAAGATGATTCCCGCACCGTGCATGACCAATGTGGATTTTGAAAAATCCGAGTCCTATGCTATTCGCACCTTTCAAAAAGGGCAGAAGTTATTTCCAATCGGGCTGAAAGCCTTTCGTGTAAGTTTCAGTCAATATGCTGTCCAGTTTCCTCCATTAGTCGCCAAGTATATCTACGAAAAGTATACCGAACCGTGGAAGTATGAAAAGAACATCTATGTGTGGGACCCATCAGCGGGTTGGGGTGGTCGCTTGCTTGGCGCATTAGCCGTTGAAGATAGTAGGCATCTGACCTACTTGGGCAATGACCCGAACACCGACCACAACACAACCCCTGGTAGAACAAAATATCATGAAGTGTATGATTTTTATTGTGAGCATGTTAGGAAGGGTGGGATGTGGGGATTGGACCACAACCATTTTCAATTCTGGCAACTAGGCTCCGAGGACATGCAGCATGACCGTTTGTTCAAACGGTTTAGAGGCAAGTTGAGTCTGGTGTTCACCAGTCCTCCCTACTTCGCCAAAGAACGATACTCCGACGATGCGACCCAATCATGTAACAAGTTTTCAGGTTATGACGCATGGCGCGATGGCTTTCTCATTCCCACTCTCAAAACGGCTGTGGAATGGTTACGACCGGGTGGCTACTTGGCGTGGAATGTGGCAGACGTAGAATTTGGGAGCGAAGTGTTGCCCCTGGAAGAGGATTCTCGTAAGTATCTTGAAAGTGCTGGCATGCAATATGTGGAAACCGTAAAAATGGCACTCAGTCAAATGCCAGGGTCCCATAGAATTTGTGAAGAAACTGGTCTACCAAAGACTAGAAATTATTGTCGTGACGGAAAACATTATTTGAAATATGAACCCATCATCGTCTATCAGAAGCCCCTCTAGAAGCCCTCTAGATTGCCCCAGGATCAACGATCTCCCCTAAAGGTAGGTCAGACTACACCCCTCAAAACGACCCCACTCTGCAATCCCTGTAATATCAACAGGTTACAAAACTTGACATTTCCTGCCAATATGCTATAATTATAGTATGAAAAAGACACAACACAGCATCGTCGTTGGAATGTTCGTCGGTCATACCTCACAATATGGCATGGGCAAGGCAACAGGTCGCGTTATCGCTGAGGCGGGAATGCGCTATGGTCGCCGATATTTGTGGGTAAACTACACGACCAAGGGTAAGACTTTCAACTCCGCGTTTTGGGACGAAGTTTTGCGTGCGACAAACGCGCATAGCGTAGTCCTTCCGCCTACTACCGAATCAACCTCTTACGACATGTGGAGATAACATCTTGTTTACTGCTGAAACAAAAAGTCTGTTGGCGAAGTTGATGGCAACAGAAAACATTCGCGTGGAACACCACAGCAATGCCAAGACTGCGCAGTTTGACTTGGAAAAGCGGGTGTTGATATGCCCAATCTGGAAAGACATGTCGGGAGACTTGTATGACCTGATTATGGGGCATGAAATTTCCCATGCCCTCCGCACTCCTGCGAAGGGATGGATGCGGGCGGTTGAGTGTGCAGGGGGAACCACGAAAGTTTCCCAAAAGAAACAAAAAGCCTATCTTGGGTTTCTCAATACCGTTGAGGATGCCCGAATTGAAAAACACGTCAAGAGACAATATCCCGGTCTGCGTGCGCCGATGATTCGCGGATATAAGGATTTGCTTGCGCGAGACTTTTTCGGTCTGAGCAAGGTTCTTGACTACAATACACTCTACCTTATCAACAAACTGAACTTGGTCGCTAAGTGCGGTTCGCAATTGGGTATTACCTTTACCCCCGAACAACAGCCCTTCTACGATGAATTGATGAAGATAGAGACCTGGGACGAGACTCTTGCGTTGACCAACAAGTTGTTTGAATTCAGCAAGGATGAACAGAAGAAGGGCGAAGAGGACAAGGAAAAGCAGAAGGATGAAATCGCCAAAAAGAAACAAGAAAAGCGCGAGAAGCAGAGACAAGATTCTGAGGATGAAGGTGAAGAGTCCGAGGATGAAGGGTCTGAAGGCGAAGAGTCCGAGGATGAAGGTGAAGAGTCCGAGGATGAAGGGTCTGAAGGCGAAGAGTCCGAGGATGAAGGTGAAGAGTCCGAGGATGAAGGGTCTGAAGGCGAAGAGTCCGAGGATGAAGGCGAAGAGTCTGGTGGGAAAGAATCTGATGCTGATGCGGACGATGTAGATGATGCTGAGGCTGGTGACAATGACGCTGGTGACAGTAATGATGATACCACTGAGGCTGATGTAGATGCTGAGGTGTTTTTGCCTACTGCCAGCACTGATGAAACTTTTCGTGAGAAACAACAGACCTTGGTATTGGACGCTTCAGTGAAGTCAGTCTATGTGAACATTCCTACTCCGAATCTCAAAGATGTTGTCGCTCCCATTACGACAGTGATGAAGGGGTTGAATTTCCACTATAACGGGTCATTTGATCGGGAGAGGGGTGCAGAAATTTATCGGTTATTCAAGGAAAAGAATGCCGATTACATTGGGCTGCTCGCACAGGAGTTTGAACGTAAGAAAGCCGCAAAAACTTATAACAAGTCCAAGATTGCAAATTCGGGTGATATCAATATCAACAAACTAGCCAGCTATCGCCTTGACGATAACATGTTCAAGAAGTTGACGGTTGCCTACAAGGGCAAGTCACACGGCTTGGTCTTGTTGTTAGATCGTTCATCGTCGATGCGTTCAATGATTGAAGGGGCAACGGAGCAATTGATGGTTCTTGCTATGTTTTGCCGCAAAGTCAATATCCCGTTTGTGGCTTATAGTTTCACCACTCCTGGGTATGAGACGCTTGAGAATGATTTTGGATACCGAACGAGAAGTAACGCTCTTATCCCGTTCAGTATGAATGAAGGTGAAATGGTTATGTCCAAACTCGCTTTCCGAGAGATATTGAATTCCAACATGCAGGGGGCAGAATTTAATAATGCCGTGACCAAGCAATTGCAATTGTCAAAAGGCATGCGTTGCGAACGGTCTGGATACAAGGTCACTCACCAGGACAGGCTATCGAGTCCCATCCCGAACTATGAGAGCATGGGGACCACCCCACTCAACGAAGCCATTATCGTGTTGCGTGACGTGGTGCGAAATTTCAGAAAGAAGTTCAACCTGGATTTGGTGAACACGATCATCATGCACGATGGCGATGCGGACCCGAACTACGCAATCTACACAGAGGGAGTGCCCATTGACCCGAACCGCAGTGACGCGAAAAATACGATGCCCGATCATGCGCGGTTTGACCAGACCACAGACCGGGTCACCATTCATGATGTCAAAGCCAGGATGTCTTTTGATTGCCCCCAAACGCAGCATGGGTTGACCGTGGGACTCCTGAACTGGCTACACGCCACAACAGGATGCGGAATCTTTGGATTCTTTGTAGTCGGGAACGATGTTGACCATGCCTTAGCGAAGATGTATACGAACAAGGACGGTGTGGAGTTGGGGGGGTATACGAAGTATTCGTTGCAGGGAGACGCACTTATCATGGTAGAAGGGCTGAAACAGAAACTTGAAGAGGAGAAATTCCTTGAGTCGTATAGCAAGGGGTTTACGCGATTCTATTTTATTCCCGGCGGAAACGATAATCTGTCTACCCACTCTAGGAAGATGGAACTTGAGGGACGCGCAAAGAAGTGGAATGCTGAACGGTTAGAGGATGCGTTTCGCAAGGTGTCAAGAAAGCAGTTTGTGTCTCGCGTGCTAGTCTCGCGTTTCATGAACCTTATTGCTGCCCATTGATAGAGTGTTCAAAAATGAACATCAAAATGGGGCAAAATACCCCAGTTTTGGGGTTGACAATTTCTGTGGATATGGTAGAATTATAGAGTCAGTTTATTTTATTTGGAGCATTGCGTTATGAAAGCCGATATCAAGCACTATAACATGTGGATTGAGTTAATTCAGAAATTAGCAGATGGTCGCACGATCATCCCTAGGACTGAAATCCATACTCTTGCGGACAAACTCGGTTTGAAACACCCGCAATGGTTTACACGCGATCACGCGATGCGTGCAGGACGCGGTTTGTATTACGTGCCTGTCTCAGTAAATGGCACCAAAGCCGTGAAGGGTGCGTCTGCACCTGCTGAAAAGAAAATCGTCAACTCTTCAGATTCAGTTATGCCGCATTTGAATCCTACCCTCAAGGAATTAACTACGCCTAAAGCCACAGCAAAACCCCGTATCACTTCAATGACTACAGACATTGAAGATCAGGGAATTGTGCCTGAAGTCTATGGCAACTACCAACCCTTCGGGACCTTTGACGATCTCAAGTCAATCATCGCGTCCAAGAAATTTTATCCGGTATTCATCACAGGTCCATCAGGCAATGGCAAATCCATGTCTGTTGAGCAAGCCTGCGCTTCGCTCGGTCGAGAATTCATCAACATTCCCATGACTGCGGAAACAGATGAAGGCGACTTGCTTGGTAACTATGTGCTGGTCAATAACGAAATGGCATGGCGCGATGGTGGGGTCACGGTTGCGGCTCGTCGTGGTGCGGTTGTGTGCATTGACGAAGTGGACTATGGTGCACAGAATTTGTCGTGCTTGCAGCGAGTGTTAGAAGGCAAGTCATTCATTCTCAAGAAGAAGGGTGAGATTGTCCTTCCCAAAGAAGGGTTTCAGATCATCGTGACTGCGAACACCAAGGGCAAAGGCTCCGAAGATGGTCGCTACATGTTTACGAATGTCCTCAACGAATCCTTCCTTGAGCGATTCCCGATCACCTTTGAACAGACGTGGGCGCCGGGGAGCATTGAGAAAAAGATTATCAAGGGGGAGTTGACTCTTGCGGGGCATACTGATGATGCCTTTGCGGAACTGCTCGTTACCTGGGCAACCGTGGTGCGGAAGGTGCATGAAGATGGCACCTTACCTGAAGTGATCTCTACTCGTCGGTTGGTGCACATTGCCAGAGCATATTCAATTTTCAATGGCAGCAAACTGAAAGCGATCACCTTCTGTCTGAATCGGTTTGATGAAGTCACCAAGACTGCGTTGATTGATTTGTATACCAAGCTGGATGCTTCGGTGGTGGTTGATAACAGCAAAACCATTGAAGAACAAGCGGACGAAGCCTCTGCGAAGTTTGCTGCTGCTGGAATCAATGACTAAACCGGCAGATGAAATAGTTGTTGACAAGGGGTGTGTTATGTGATATAATCATATCTGTCGTGCGAATTGTTCTCTACAGTAACAGTTCAATCTTTTTTGCATCTAGGGGGATTTATGTGATACACCGGTTAGTTGTCTAATGTGTTCGTTTGTTATGGAGGTTCGCCGCGCTCCCATTCTGCGGTATTTCAATAGTGAGGTTTTTATGTCTAATGTTTCAGCAAAGTCCCGCATCCTTTCATTCTTGAGCAAGACTTCGGGTTACAACACCCTTAGCGTTGCACAGGCTCGCGCACGTTTTGGCATTCGTAATGTCAATGCCGTGATCTCCGCACTCCGTAGCGAAGGCTATGCGATTTATCTCAACGCCAAGAAGCGTGGAGATGGTTCGCCAGTCAACGTCTACCGATTGGGCAAGCCTTCGGCTACGTTTGCTTCGGAATGCGCCTATCGTGGCGTGACCGCAAAGGGCGCGAACTAATCAGTTAGTTCGATCCGTCCATCAAGTAGGGGAGGCCGCAATGGCTTCCCCTACTTTTCTTTGTCAGGAGAACTCATGGCACTCAAAACGACCATATCCCCATACGGCAACGATCTCATGATGAAAGAGGCTATGGTAGTCCTTCTTGAACGGCACAAATTCAATTGCCAGCTTGAGTTTCCTCTCGATCATGGGATTGCTGAAAATGCCACCTTCGCCTACATGCTTGATTACGCCTCAAACTCCTTTCGTATTACCATGCGGAATTACATGCTCCAAGGTGTCAAGGCTGCTGAAACCTATCACTATGTCCCTGCAACGTGGTGGGATCATTTCAAAACTGAAAAATTTCCCCGTTGGGCACTTGACCGCTGGCCGGTAAAATACGACAAACTTCTCAGACAAGCCTACCCTCTTTGTCCGCATGGCGCCGATCAGTGGCCCCATGCCAAACACATTCGCTTTTTGTATTATGGAGAAATATGATTAACCACAGAAAATGGGATTTACGGTTTCTTGAACTTGCAAGACATGTTTCAGCGTGGAGCCTCGATCCATCAACAAAAGTGGGTGCGGTTATTGTTGACAAAAAAAATCGAGTCCTAAGTCTGGGCTATAATGGATTTCCGCGTGGTGTGAAAGACACCCCCGAACGATTGAATGATCGTGAAGTGAAATACAGCATGGTCATACATGGAGAGATCAATGCTCTGTTATTTGCGACTCAGCCTCTTGAGGGCACTACTCTATTCCTCTGGCCGTTCCTCTCCTGTTCTAAATGCACCGCAATCATAATCAACGCAGGTATCAAACGAGTGGTTGCCCCGCTGTCCTTCAATCCCCGATGGGAGAAGTCTATTGAGTTGAGCCAAACGCTGTATCATGAAGCAGGGGTTCAAGTAGTGCTAATTCCTGGTCTTGTGGAAAAGGTAGGCACAGCATGAACGCCGTAGTAGTAGAAGAACTGCTATGGTTTTTGTTGATAGCCCTCCTTGTGTTTGCCATTTGCTACACACCATGCTAGGACTCAGTTCCAAAAAATGACGCATATATACTACTGACACTCACTACACACATGGAGGTTTGGCATGGAAATAAAGATTGATATTGAGCAACTTCGGAAGCAGAAGATTTTTATTGCGACACCTATGTATGGGGGTCAGTGTCTAGGCATGTATATGAAGAGTTGTCTAGACCTTCAGACCATCTTCCAGCAATACGGCATCACATCCCGCTTCTCATTTATTTTCAATGAGAGTTTAATTACCAGGGCCCGTAATTACCTCGTTGATGAATTCCTGCGAACAGACTTCACCCACCTTCTCTTCATTGACGCGGATATCCATTTCAATCCTCAAGATATCATCGCAATGATGGCACTGGACAAAGATGTAATCGGTGCACCCTACCCCAAGAAGGCAATCAACTGGGGCAATGTCGCTACCGCCGCACGCAACCATCCCACCCTGGACCCCAAGGAACTTGAAAATGTCGTGGGTGACTACGTGTTCAATGTCGTCAAAGGCACTGAGCGATTCCAAGTCTCTGAACCCTTGGAAGTCATGGAGATTGGCACAGGCTACATGCTCATTAAACGAGAAGTGTTTGCGGTATGGGCTGCTGCGTATCCTGAGAAGAAATATCGCCCCGATCACGTTGGGCAAAAGAATTTTGATGGCACCCGCTACATTCATGCGTTTTTTGACACAGAAATTGATCCGGTCTCAGAGCGATACCTCTCAGAAGATTATGCGTTTTGCCAATGGTTTCGTCGGACTGGTGGGCAGATTTGGTTGTGCCCCTGGATTCAGACGCAACATGTTGGCACGTTCGCCTTTACTGGGAACATGGCAAAGATCGCTGAATTGACTGGGAAACTCTAACAGGAGTCTTTATTATGATTATCGGTCTTGTCGGATTCATCGGGTGCGGAAAGGGAACTGTAGGAGATTTGCTCGTACAGGATCACGGCTTTGTCCAAGACTCCTTTGCAGCACCGCTCAAAGATGCCGTGGCTAATATCTTTGGGTGGAATCGCACCATGCTTGAGGGGAGCACAAAAGCCTCAAGGGATTGGCGGGAACAACCCGATGAATTCTGGTCAGAGAAATTCGGAAAACCATTCTCCCCACGGTTAGCCTTGCAACTCCTAGGCACCGAAGCGGGACGCAACGTATTCCATCAGGATATTTGGGTTATCAGTTTGCTCAATCGCTGCAACAAACGGGGGAATACCGTGGTGACTGATGTTCGTTTCAAGAACGAAATCGCAGTAATACAAAAGGAAGGTGGGGTGATTGTGCGGGTCCGCCGTGGGGATGAACCGTCTTGGTATGACACCGCATGGAAGGTGAATACCGAAGGACTTTCCCCAACAGAAATGATTGGGGTCCATCAATCCGAGTGGGATTGGGTCGGGTCTCCAATCAATCACATCATCTATAACGATGGCACCTTATCCAACTTGCGGGACGCCGTGCGCCACATTGCCCAAAATCATGAAATGTTTGAACGAGTCATGCCCACACAGACCCATGCCGATGATCGGATACGAATGTGATTGACTTTCCCACTCCGTTGTGCTATAATCTTATCTGTCGTGTATCACTACATTATTATTCATTTGTGAGGTTCCCATGAAGTTGTCAGAAGCCACCTTAGAGTTACTCAAGAATTATGCCGCAATCCAAGACGGTATCTTTATCAAGAAAGGCAACCTGCTCCGCACCGTCAGCAAAGAAAAGACGATCCTCGCAGAAGCCACCATTGATGAAACGATGCCAGTGGACTTTGGTATCGGGGAACTGACTCAACTCCTCGCCATTCTCTCCCTCCACAAACAAACACCAGACCTTGATATTGATGGAAACAACTTAGTGATTAGTGGGCTGGATGGACGCAGCAAGATCACTTACCGTTGTTGTGACGCTTCCGCTGTGAAGCCAGCACCCGATAAAAACATCGTGGTGCCCACACAAGATGCCACCTTCCTGTTGACGGAAGCTGATATGGAATGGGCAATGAAGTGTGCCAGTGTCCTAGGATGCCCGAACATTGCCGTGGTGGGTCAAGGGGGATTCCTGTCTCTCCAACTCCTCGATGGCGCAAACGATGCCGCGCATACCGATACCCTCAGAGTGGAAACCCACACCGGACCAGATTGCTTTTTCATGTTCAAAACCGAGAACTGGAAGATGCTCCCAGGCACCTACAAGGTTACGATCTCTTCCAAGGGGGTCTCGCACTTTGAGAACACCGCTCGCAAGTTAGCCTACTGGATCGCTTTAGAGCAGAAGGCGAAGTAATGACCCCACGGGAAATTGCTGCATGGTTTGACCGCTATGATATTAGTGACGTGCAACCACCCTACATGGGCAATTACCGACCTGGGTTTATCCTATGCCCATACGTGCCGGTGCAGTATTGCAATCCTATTACTGTGGTTGAGAGTCCATTCCCCACATGGCTCACCAAGTTGAAACAGTGGGATTTTGAAGCGTTTCAAATTGAACAAGAGGAGAAGAAACATATGGCATTATTGTCAGAATTGGAAGAGAGAATCGTGACACGCGAACGCGAACGCGCACGCCTGTTGCAAATGGTCGCAAGACTTGAAGGCAGCATGTCAGGCAAGACTAAGGTAGAATTGGGGCATGTGTTCGATTTGCTCGTGATCGTGCAAGCCTTGATTGAGCGAAAGTAGCCTGTTTGTTCAAAAATGAACACTAGGAATGCCCTGATTTCCGTAAGGTTTCGGGGCATTTCTGGTATCAGGGTGCAGGGGCTAGGGAGATCGTCGTTTCTAGGGCATTCTAGGAGGTTTTAGGGGGTAGTTATGAAGCATGTTCTTTGGACAGAGAAGTATAGACCACAAACGGTAGCAGATTGTATTCTACCCGAAAGGCTCAAGTTGCCTTTCGCAGAGTATGTCAAGCAAGCCATGATTCCCAATCTATTGTTGCATGGGGGTCCAGGTGTCGGCAAGACTACGATAGCGAAAGCCATGTGTGAGGAAATTGGGTGTGACTATCTGGTGATAAACGGCTCGGATGAATCTGGTATTGACGTGTTCAGGACGAAGATCAAGAATTATGCCTCAAGCCTGTCTATGGCTGGTGGTCGTAAAGTAATTATCATAGACGAGGCTGATTATCTGAACCCCAATTCCACACAGCCTGCCCTTCGCAATGCCCTGGAAGAATACGCTGGCAATTGCTCGTTCATCTTCACCTGTAACTACAAAGGGCGAATCATTGACCCACTGCACTCTCGCTGCGCCGTGGTGGACTTCACCCTCAAAGCGACGGAAAAGCAGAAGATGGCGTTTGATTTCTTTTCCAGAGTCCAGATGATCCTGGCAGCGGAATCTATTGAGTATGATAAAAAAGTATTGGTGGAGTTTATCAAGAAGTTCTTCCCCGACTTCAGACGCATTCTCAACGAACTGCAACGATTTTCTTCTTTCGGAAAGATCGATGTGGGGTTGCTCAGTTGCCTGAGCGATGTAGAAATCTCAGAGGTGATTGGGTACCTCAAAGCCAAGGACTTTGGTGCGCTGAGAAAGTGGGTCGGCTCACATGACATCGAACCCACAACACTGTTTAGGAAACTCTACGACAACATGTATACTATTGTGAAGCCCGAATCAGTTCCACAAGTAGTATTACTCCTAGCAGATTACGGGTATAAATCAGCCTTCGTTGCAGATCAGGAAATAAATGTTATGGCACTTTTTGTAGAAATAATGATGGGGTGTGAGTTTCTATAGATGGCTTGGCACCATATCGTTCCCAAACATGAGTGGCGGGCCCGCTTTGGAAATTTCAAAGGTTTCAATGCGTTTGGCAACATGGTCAATCTAACCACAGAGCAACACGGTCAAGTTCACTTACACTACTTCAATGAGATTACTCACATTGAATATGATCGAGTTGCTGGACTTGCAATTTTAGGGCAGATTACAAATGAAGAGGCCACACGGCTAGCACAAATTGCCAGCGGAAAGTCAACCAAAGGACGACCCAACCTAAAAATGATGGGTAACAAAAATGGTGTTGGCGGCAAGGCTTCCAAGGGATTCAAACACTCATACCTCCAAAATATGAATAAGTCTTTACAGACAAAAGGTAGACCTAAACGAAAAGTCATCTGTACCCACTGTGGTAAAATTGGTGGCAATGGTGCTATGCAAAAGTGGCATTTTGATAATTGCAAGGATATACATGTCTGAAAAACTCTCCCCCTTTGATTTCGTCAAGGAAATCCAACATGGCAAACGCGACTTGTTTGCATTGGACCCTGAGAATGAGAAGTCTTACGTCCCGTTCTTGACCAACAAAGCCTTGTCCTATGACCAAGATACCATCTTGTTTGCCAACGAGATGAATCAACGGCATCACCTGGACAAGCGCATGCAGCATGCCTATTTGCTACGGATTGTCCGAGCCAGAAGGCGCGGATTTCACAAGTGGCAAAAAACAGTCAAGAGCGATGCCCTGGAAGCAGTCAAGACATATTTTGAGTGTTCCACCAACAAGGCTATGGAAGCCCTCAAAATCCTCAGCGCAGCACAGATTGAGAATGTCATTCGCCTTACCGACAAGGGTGGCAGGGTCGGAAAAGCCAAATAAGCAAAAACATAAATAACCTCACTAACTTGCGAGGTTTATTATGCTTGATCTTGAATCGTGTGTTGAAATCCTCCTCAAAACTCCCGATGACTTCCTCAAGTGCCGTGAAACCCTCTCCCGCATAGGCGTAGCCTCCCGCAACGACAAAATTCTCTACCAATCGTGTCATATCCTGCACAAAAGAGGCCGCTACTACATTCTCCATTTCAAACAGTTATTTGCCCTGGATGGTAAAGACACCGACATTTCAGACAACGATATAGCCCGAACCAATGCCATTGCACGCCTACTAGCCGA
>Ga0315287_10000901_pt1 | contig 26552 bp, 20 predicted proteins | sample YL17G11_0_MG_FD_205037 | JGI IMG/M metagenome (GOLD analysis project Ga0315287, IMG submission 205037) | Sediment microbial communities from Yellowstone Lake, YNP, Wyoming, USA - YL17G11_0 | ecosystem: Environmental > Aquatic > Freshwater > Lake > Sediment | place: USA: Wyoming | collected... | reverse complement strand
GAATGCTCCAGATTCCCACTTGTCGGGAAGGCGATTCCAGACCATGTCGTGCCGTGCGAGAAAGCCGGGCCAATCAACCTTGTCGGATACGTCTGCTGCGCGGACCGAGGCGCAGCAGGTCAGCAACGGCAATATGATAGAGGCCATTCGCATGAAGGATTTTGCCGACGAAAACACCTGGTGAGAGTTGGTCGTGTGCATAAGATAGTCCTTAGTGTGGTTACTTGCTTCGACTCGATCTAACATACAACTGCCCTGCATCTTACCTACGCCGTGGGGATTCAATCAAGTATCAATAAGCGTCAAGAAGCCGACCTTTTTTTCGTTGCCCGTCCCGCCAACGTCCGCCATGATACTCCTGAGTAAGGCATTGACCAATGGGTTTGAAGACCTAGAACTCGAAATGAGGATGATGTCTCTGTCCCCGAAAATGAAGTAGACCACCCCGCCAAGGAGCAGCCATGATGAAAACCATGACCACTGTACTGCTGACAACCAGCCTGATGGCTTCTGTCTTATTGGCCGAAACCGTCAACTTCGACAGGATTTTCGCGGCTCAGCCCGCCGCACTCAAGTTCACCCAGACCATTCCGCTGCCGGGCCTCACAGGGCGGTTCGACCATTTCGCGATCGACGTGAAAGGCCACAGGCTTTTCCTCGCCGCGCTCGGCAACAACACGCTGGAGGTCTTGGATATCCAGGGGGCCAAACGTCTCAAGAGTATCACCGGATTGCACAAGCCGACCGGCGTGTTGTATCTGGCGAGTCTCAATCAAGTCGGTGTCGCCAACGGGGACGACGGTACCTTCAAGCTGTTTGACGGCACTACCTATGACATGGTGAAGAGCCTGGGCTCACTCGACGACGCGGATAACGTGCGATTCGACTTGAAGACAGGAATGATATATGTCGGCTACGCGGCAGGGGCGCTCGCCGTAGTGGACGCCGCTACGATGAAGCAAACCGGAAGCATCAAGCTCCCGGCCCATCCCGAATCGTTTCAATTGGAGTCAGGCGGCCACCGGATTTTCGTGAACGTCCCCGATGCACAACAAATCGCGGTTATCGACCGCCAGACGCGGTCGGTTACGGCGACATGGCCCATGACGGAGTTCCAAGCCAACTTCCCGATGGCGCTGGATGAAGCGAATCACCGGCTGTTCATCGGGTGCCGCAAGCCGGCGCGGCTGGTCGTCCTTGATACCACCACGGCCAAACCGGTGACCATCATCGCAATCTCCGGGGACACCGACGATCTTTTCTACGACGCAAAGCGAAAGCGGCTTTACATCTCGTGCGGCGAAGGCTACCTGGATGTGGTGGCCCAGCGCGATGCCGACCACTACGAGCGCATCGAGGGAGTCGCCACTGCGCCTGGCGCCCGAACCAGTTTCTACTCGTCTCAGATCGACCGTCTCTGGCTCGCCGTGCCGCTACGAGGCGGGCAACCTGCCGAGATTCGCACGTATCAGCCTGAATAGTGTTGCCTGCCTGCGGTCGATAGCATAGCAATGGATCGTGTATCGTAAAAAATCTCATCCGGGTCTACGTCTTGTTGCCCTGGGACGCTACGAGCTGAGGCATAACACGTCTGTTTGCAATCTCTGTAATTGTTTGGGTCACTCGGTCGATCGTGTGCGGCCGATCAGTTGCGGGAGCTTCGTAGGGCCGAACGCTACGTTGAATTCCGAATCGAAAAGGAGTTGCCCGCCGTCGAATTGGAAGGTGAGCGCGATATAGGCAGAAAGCATATAGGTGGCCGGTGTGTTGTAACTGCCTTTGGGGTCATTGTCAAAATCCTGGCAAGTTCAGCGTTGGTTCTCTGCATATGCCTTCATTCTACCAGGTACAGCGGGCTATGGATCGGCATCGGCAAAGACGATTTCCTGCTCTAGCGCAACCAGGAGTTCATCGCCACGCTCAAGGAGAAAGACATCCACCACGAGTGGCATTTGACCGACGGCAACCATAGCTGGCCCGTCTGGCGAATCTACCTCGCCGAGCTGGCGCCGAAGCTGTTCCAATAGAGTCCGTGAGCAGTCAGGCTGTGTTATTGTGTTAGAGGCTCTGAAGCTTGTCAGCCATCGCGATTTGTGGTTTACTGTGCCGCATGGAGAGTCCGATTTTTGATTTGACCGGCAAAACGGCGTTGGTTACGGGGGCAGGGCGGGGGATCGGCCTTGCCATTGCCGGGGGTCTGGCAGAGCAGGGGGCGGACCTCGCCTTGATCGCTCGAACCGAGGGCCAGCTTGAGGCGGCAAAGAAGCAGATCGAGGCAGAGACCGGCCGCAAGGCGCGGGTCTTTCCGTTTGACCTCGCCGATGTGAGGCATGTTCAGAGGTTCTTTGGAGAGATCGTTCGGGCGACCGGGGGCGTCGATATCCTTGTCAACTGCGCCGGGACCACCGTTCGGGAGCCAACGGAGGAGGCGTCCCTGGAGAGCTTCAACCGGGTGATGGACGTCAACCTGACGGAGGTCCTGCTGCTGTGTCAGGCTTTCTGCAAGCACCGCAAGCAGGTGGGCAGGCCCGGCCGGATCATCAACATAGGCTCTTTGTCCTGTCACGCTGCCCGGCCCACGGTTGCCGCCTATGCGTGCAGCAAGATGGCCGTGCTGGGTCTGACCCGGACGCTGGCGGTCGAGTGGGCCAAGTACGGCATCAATGTCAATGCCATCGGGCCGGGGTATATCGCAACCGATTTGACGGCCCCGTTGCAGGCGGATGCCGAGTTCAGCCGGTGGGTGCTCTCGAAGACGCCCTTGAACCGGTGGGGCCGGCCTGAGGACTTGGTGGGGACAGCCATTCTGCTCGCATCCAAGGCCGGCGACTTCATCACGGGACAGATCTTTTACGTCGATGGCGGCTGGACCGCCCTCGTTTAAGTGGATTGTGGGCATAGGGTGGCAAAGGAACATTTCTATGAAGCCGAATGTCGCTAATTCGTTGGGCAGGTTGTTCGTGCGTGCTGCTGTACTCGGGACTCTCTTGTGTGGGTTGGCGGTTGCCAGTTCCGGGCCTGGGGACGCCCTGAAGGTGGACCTGCGACAGCGTGTCGCGACCGCAGACGCTCCGGCCAAGTTCCACATCGTCTGCGAGAAGCAGCAGTGGGACCCCTCGGAGACGGCCATCGTCATCTGCGACATGTGGAACCAGCACTGGTGCAAGGGAGCGACCGACCGCGTGGCGGAATTGGCGACTGTCATGAACCAGGTCGTCTCTGCGGCCCGCGCCAAGGGCGTGCTCATCATCCACTCGCCGAGCGAGACCATCGACCACTACAAGGGCCATCCCGCCCGCCAGGTGGCCAAGGATGCACCGAAGGCGGCCAATCTGCCTGAAGGCATCACCTCATGGCGCCAGTGGAAGGATGAGACGGAGAAGAAGGCCGGCTACCCTATCGACCATTCCGACGGCGGCTGCGATTGCCTACCCCAGTGCAAGCAGGGCTCGCCCTGGACCGGGCAGATCGATGCCATAGAGATCAAGGACAAGGACGCGATCAGCGATTCGGGCGCCGAGGTCTGGAATCTGCTGGAGGCCCGCGGCATAAAGAACGTGATCCTGATGGGCGTCCATGCGAACATGTGCGTGCTCGGCCGGCCGTTCGGCCTCCGCAACCTCGCCAAGGCAGGCAAGAACGTCGTACTGATGCGTGACCTGACCGACACGATGTACAACTCCCGCCAGCAGCCGCGAGTCAATCATTTCACGGGCACCGACCTGATCGTCGAGCACACCGAGAAGTACGTCTGCCCGACGATTGCGTCCACCGTCTTCACCGGCAAGCCGCCGTTCGAGTTCAGGGACGACAAACGCCCCCTCGTCGTTTTCCTCTCTGCGGAGAACGAGTATGATGCGGCTGACACGCTGCCCGCATTCGCCCATGAGCTCCAGCTCAGCCACGGTCTGCGCTGCGAGATCGTTCAGGGCGTCACGGACACCAAGAGCAAGGACCTGCACTACATCAGCGGCATGGAAATCCTGAAGAACGCCGACTTGGCGGTGGTTTTCGTCCGAAGAAGGGCGCTTCCCGCCGACCAGATGAAGTATCTTCGTGACTTCCTGGATCGGGGCGGGCCGCTGATCGGCCTTCGCACCGCCAGCCACGCGTTCGACGCCAAAGGCACCGGCCCGAAGGATGGGCACGATGAGTGGGCCAAATTCGATCCCGAAGTGCTCGGCGGCAACTATCACAATCACTACGGCGCCGGACCGAAGATGACGGGCTCGGCCGCTGCCGGTGCAGCGAGCCATCCGATCCTCAAGGGGGTCGAATTGCCTTTGCTCAGCAATGGATCGCTGTATCGGGCGAATCCTCTGGCGGCGAGCACGACGCTGCTGCTCGTCGGTACGATCCCGGACAAGGAGCCGGAGCCTATTGCCTGGACGAACCGGTACAAGAACTCGCGGGTCTTCTACACATCGCTCGGCCACCCCGATGATTTCGCGAATCCTCAATTCCGCAAACTGCTCGTCAACGCCGTGTTTTGGGCGATGGACAAGAAATGAGGCGTAAGCCAAGATGGGACCTGTGTTCACTTCGCGGGGATTCTGTTTTAAATCTTCGGTTGTCGTTGAATATTCCGTATGGTGTCCCCAGATTACGTATGGTGTCCCCAGATTACTCGGCGATACTGTCTGTCGGCGGCGCGACCGCGAGATTGCCGCGCAGGTAGAAATACGGCGGGATGTCGGTCGAAGCGCGGAAGCCAAAGAAGCTGTCAAAGCCCCGATCCACCGGGCCGCCGGGCAGCACCCGGTCGTAGCCGCTTTCCTGGAAACCGAGATGCCACTTGCCCACCATCGCCGTGCGATAGCCGTGCGCCTTCAGCAGCGACGCGATGGTCGGCTGGCCTTCCTTGATGAGCGGTTGCTTGGGCCACTTCGAGACATCGGTGCGGAACGGATGCTGCCCCGTGATGAGCCCGTAGCGCGACGGATGGCACAACGGCCCCGGCGCATGGGCATCGGTGAAGCGCATTCCCTCACGCGCCAGCCGGTCGAGGTTCGGCGTAGCGATCTTGGACTGCGGGTTGTAGCAACCGGGATCTCCGTAGCCCATGTCATCGGCGAGGATGAGGAGGATGTTGGGCTTTGATTGCTCCGCGGCGAATAACGTGAAGGCGCTGGCAAGTGCGATAAGCAATACAAGGCCCCAAGAAGCGCAATCATGGGGGCACGCCTGGTCAGGTCGGACGCAAACCAGGGCCGGAATGCGAAGGGGTTTATTCACGGTTTACCTCCCGAGTCCGGCGTGAATTTGAATGTCAGGTAGAGCGCGGGCAGCGCTTCGCGGAGCGCCGCCTCATTCTCGCGCGGGTCGCCGCGGTAATAGACCGAGAAGTTGGTCGGCTCTGTGCTATCGCAAAATTCATAGATGCCGTCGTCGCGGACAGTGACAGCGCAGGGACGGAGTTCGTTGGGCAGCACCTTGTCGGTTGGCTGGACTTGGGCGGCCGGCAGGATGCGGTGAGTGCCATCGGCGCGCTTCACGAGCTTGCGTCCGCTCAGGCAAATCCACACGGCTGTTTCCCACACGTAGTGTTCCTTCGACCAGAGCTTCTCATCCAGCGGCGGGCCGTCCATCTCTGTGGCGCGCAGAAAATCCACCCGCGACGATCGGCTGAACGCATACTCTAGATAGCGCCGCAACGGCGGTTCCATTCGAGGCACGAACCGCAAGTCGGGTAGCTTCCAGAAGGTGTTGTGCTCGTCGTAGCTGAAGGCTGGACTGAACACTCCGTAGCCTTTCCCACCGGCATTGTTGGCTGCGTCGGGGTAGAGCGCGATGGGCAGCTTGCTCCGCAAGAGGCAGACGATGGCATGGGGATCGAGAGCCACGTTCCATTCGATGTAGTTGGTGGCCGGCGGCGAACTGCCGCCCGCGCAGAGGTGGAGGCAGGCCAGCCTTTTCTCGAAGAGCGCCGGCTCGCGGTTGTAAGCGGCGGCAATCGCACGGGCCGAACCGAACGAGGCGATATGAACTGGCTCAGCCGACGCACGCAGCGTTGTCAGAATCAACTCGATGCCCTGCTGCTGAAACGGAGGCGCTTCGAGCATTTTGTCCTCGACCGACTTCATGCGGGCGTAGGGAATCGTGGCGCACGGGACGGTGCGCCCGAAGATGTAGTTCAGTTGCAGGACGGGGATGAAGCCCGGCTCGCGCGGGCCGTTCGCGTCGGGGAACAGGCCCGGCCCCGGATCCTTCGCCACCGGCTGGCGGAATGGCTCCGTGCAATCGAGGATGACGGCTCGCAGGTCAATCTCCGGCAGCGCGTAGGCGGCGAGGATGTCGAGGTTGTCGCCGACATCCTGGTGCGGGTGATAGAGGTCGGTAACGTCAATCAAGGGCACCCGGGGTGCAGCGTGGAGCGCGGCCAGCGCCACCAGCAGGGCGATGAGGAAGAGCAGACGGGTCTTCATGGCTGATACCTCACTTGCTGTATGGCGCCTTGACCGCAGGAACGATGCGGATTCCGGTCTGAATGACCGCGTGTCGGATGATTCCCGGCTTGTTATGCAGGCCATAGCTATAGACCACGTGTAGCTTCCCATCAGCGGTCTGCACGGCCTGGGGATAGTGTGCGTCTTTGCCATCAGTTCCCTGGACGTTGATTCCAACGCTCCAATGGATGCCGTCGTCGGAAACCAGCAAGTCCAGTTCGTCGCGCTCGGAGCTTCCCGGGTAGCGGTTCACCAGGCAGACGTGCGTGCCGTCGCTCAAGGTCAAAGGACAGAGGCCGGTCTTGTTGTGCCGCAACGCCGTCATCTTGGCGATGGTTGACCAAGTGCGCCCGTTGTCGGCAGAGGTGGCGAAGGGCACCGGTTCGCGCTCACGCGCCGCCGTGTTGTCCCGCCCCAGCGCCATGAGTTGGCCACCGCCCAAGCGGAGGAAACCTGGCTGCATCGTGCGGGAAGCGGCCAGATTGGCCGCCTTGGCACACTTGAAGACGAACTGCCAGGTCTTTCCCCCGTCGGTTGATTTCTCGAAGTGGTAGGTAATCGCTCCCCAGTTCCGCGATTCCAGCAGCCCGTATTCACTGCTCGACCCCACCAGAATGGTCCCATCGTCCAGTTGGATGGGAGCGTTCTTGGTCGGACCAATCAGGTGTCCGCCCTCAACGTCGGCTGAATCACCCAGAGTCTTGGGCGGCGACCAAGTGCGCCCGTCGTCGCTCGACGTCTTGAGGTAACAGCGCAGGTTGTGATAGTAGAGGGTGTTGTCTCCGGGCTTCTTGTAGGTGGCCTCTCCCACCAGGACAAAGAGCATCAGCGGTCCGTTCCGCGGCTGGAAGAGCATGCAGTTCTCACAGGTGATATCTTTGGCTACTTCGTCGCCGTCAAACACCCTGTAAGGGGCCGTCCAAGCGGCTTGGTCAGGGTCGTAGCGTGACATCCAGATATCCGTTTCCGGCGCTCGCTCGATGCCGCTCCACCACGCCGCGAGAATGACGCCCGAGGTCGTTTGAGCGATGGTGGCCGCGTGCCCTGGCCCGCCGGGTGTCGATAAACTGGCGATATCGCGTTCCGACTCAAGCTTGAGGGCGAGACTGGGCTTCGTTGGTTGCTTGACAGCGGCGTGCAGCAGGGCTGGCGGCGCCAGCAGCAGGACGGTGAGACCAAGAATGTGTGTGTTCACGGCTAGTTTCCCATGTCCTTTTGGTTTGCTGTCCAAGTGCCCGCCGCCACGTCCAAGTTCCATGTTGGATACCATTTCAGGAGCGGCTCGTCGTTGTTCCATTGGAGGGGCAGCCAGACGTTCTTGCCCACACCAATCTTGGTCCGCTGTGACCAGCGGTCGGCGCCCCAAAGAACGAATGAACCGGCGGAGCCTTTGACCTCGAAGAGAAAGTCGTTCTGGCAATCAAAATGTTTCTTGGAAGCAGGCGATAAGGTTACGGCTTTGAAACTCGACCACGGTCCGGCGAGGTTGGCCGCCGTGGCGTAGTAGGTGGGCGACCCGCCCCACGCCCCAGCACCTTGACCAGATACGAACAGCCAATAAAGCCCCTTCATCTTGGTGATATACGGCGCCTCATGATGCGGGTAGGGAATCTCGCAGACCGCTTGATCAACTTTCAGATAGTCGTCGGTCAACCGGGTGATCATGAGGTTGCCGTGTGGCTTGTGCTGATCGTGTGCCGAGACGACATAGGCGTTGCCATCGGTATCCTGAAAGGCGGCGAGGTCGCGATGATAGTCCGTGCCCGGGCTCGCGCCCGCCGGCAGCATCTCGTGACCCAGGTAAGTGAAAGTGCCTGCTGGCGTGTCGCTGGTGAAGAACGACACGCCCCCAGTGACGCGGGGTTGCCCCGGAATGTCCGGGTCCAAGACCGGCAGGATGTGCTTGCCGATCATCACATACTTCTTGGTAGCCGCGTTGTAGATCACGTGAAGCCGGTCCGGGACAATGAGCGTCAGGTTGGTCATTTCCCGCGTGTAGATGTGATTCTTGAATTTCCAGGACGCCAGATCCGTGGACGAATAGCAGGTAATCGCGTCTTTACGATTGTCGCCCGGGTAGTCGGCCCAGCCGTAGAAGTAGAACGTGTCGCCGAATTTGCAGAGGTTGCCGCCCTGGCACATGATTTCCTGACCCCGGTCGTCCTTCCAGACGGTGTCATTCTGAATGCCGCGGAACGCAAGATAGCCTAAAAGCAGGCTTGGCAATCCAATCCCCAGAAGGAAATGGAGAAGTATTTTCCTGCGCCTGAGAATTGATGTTTCCATATCCGATATTGGTAACATAAACCTTGTGTAAAACCAACCAAAATCCGCCACGGACTCTATGTCCATGCCGGCCTCATCGACCTCCTTCTTAGCCTGCGGCGCTGCTATCACATAGAACCGCTTTTCGATCACGAGGGTGAAGCCCGAAGGCCGCGCTGCGGTAGATCGTCGATCCTAGACCTGGAAACGCTTGTCTTGGGGGGGGCGGGGCTCCTGGAAGTGGGTCTAGGCCGAATATTTGGCGGAGCTTGTGCTTCCTTCCTTGGAAAACTATACTGATCGCCCTGATGAAAACGCTGACCAAAGAGATTTGGATGAACGTGCCCCAACGCCGGGCTATCGTCTCGATTCACAACGAAGTGGAAAGGCTTGTTGCGGAGAGCGGTGTTCAGGACGGCCTTGTGCTGGTCAATGCGATGCACATAACGGCATCGGTATTCATCAACGACAACGAATCCGGCCTGCACCATGACTACGAGGTTTGGCTTGAAAAGCTCGCCCCTGAGAAACCCTACTCCCAGTACCGGCACAACAATGGGGAGGACAATGCCGACGCGCACATGAAACGGCAAATCATGGGACGTGAAGTGGTGGTCGCTATCACAGATGGGAAGCTCCACCTTGGACCGTGGGAACATATTTTTTACTATGAGTTCGACGGCAACCGTCGAAAACGTCTATTGGTCAAGATCATTGGCGATTAGGACTCGCGAAGAGATAAGTGATACATCTGCCGCTCAGATTTGGGTCAGATTGGGACGTTACGATTGAGCGAAACCGGAGGCGTAGTCCTGCTAAGTTGAGGATTTCGCGATTGAGGAGCGGTCCAAGATGGCCTGAAGATGAGATGGAAGATGGGTCAGTTATTTCTTCGCGGGTCCTTAGCACGGGCCGCGAGGTGGTAGTGGCCGTGACGGGAGGCAGACTCGAATGATGGAGACCTTGGTCTTTTTGGCTCAGGTGGTGCTGATATCGCTCTCCGGGGTGATGGCGCCAGGGCCGGTGACTGCTACAACGATCGCCCTTGGGGCGAGGAACCGCTACACAGGCCTGCTGGTGGCCGTAGGGCATGGGATCGTGGAACTGCCCTTGGTGATCGTGATCACGCTGGGTCTGGGCAGGATCTTCAGATCCGAGAACGCCCGGGTCGCCATCGGCGCGGCCGGCGGCATCACGCTCTTGTGGATGGGATGGCAGATGCTCAAGGACCTCCGGGCCCCAACCGCACAGGCAGGCCCGTTGTCCAAGGATAAACCCATCTTGGCGGGCATTGTGCTATCTGCAGGAAGCCCTTACTTCCTCTTATGGTGGGCCACTACCGGACTGAAGTTGGCCACCGACGCCATGGCCTTGGGGATCTGGACCTTTGGCCTGTTTGCCCTGGTTCACTGGCTGTGTGACGTGGTATGGCTGTTGCTGCTGTCGTGGGCCAGCTTCAAAGGCACGACCCTGCTGGGTCCTCGCCGCCAGCGGATCGTGCTGGCGGTATGCGCAATTGCGATGGCTGTATTCGGGGTCAAGTTTGTCTACGACGCCTTCAACCTCCTGCGGACCCTGTAGGCCGCCTGTGTCAGGCGGCGACTCGTTGTATTCGTGAGACGGCGATGGACAAGGACGGCGTCCGACACGGACGCCCTACAATTCCCCCTTGGGGACAAAGGCATCGCACCGGAACTCCTCTTCCCCCTCCTGGTCAAACCGGTTCAGGGTGCAGAGATGTTCCTCGGCCGGGTCGTCATCCTTTGCACAGGAGGTGCATAAGCTCGGTTTGGCGATGAGGTCCGGGTTGATCTCGGTGCCGTCGTCATAGAACTTGATCGGGTCGTCGGTCATACTTCTCTTCCTTCTCCCAGGAGATCCTTGAGATTCTTCTGGGTCTGGAGGAGTTTCTGTGAATCCAAGATCCGCTCTGGCGAGGCATTGGAGAAGCTGGCCTTGGCCACGGCAAGGGAGATGTCCTGCAGCCGGATCTGCTCGGGCGCACGGGCCAGGGTGTATCCGGTTGCCGGCTCCGAGACCTTCATCAGAAGCCCTGTTTCCACCAGGTAGGTGAGGAGCTTCTGGCCGAACTCTGGCGCCAGGCCAAGGGTTTGGAAGAGTCGCTCGGCAGGCACCGGTCCCCGGCCGGTCTCAAAGGCCATGCCCACCTCCCGTACGATCTGAAGGACCGTCACGTCACTGGCGATGAACCGGTCCTGGTGTCTCTGGCTGGCTGCGAGGGCCGCTGCCTCCAGCCTGTGGAGATGCTGAGTGGTATACGCCACGTGGGCTCCGAATAGGACGATCAGCCACGTCAGGTGTATCCACAGCACGGCCAGCGGCACCAGGCCCAGAACTCCGTACACCCGGTTGTAGGGGATGAACTTGGTGACATACAGGCCAAAGCCCCACTTGGCCAAGGTCCAGACCAGCGCTGCCACTGCCCCGCCCCACAAGGCCGGCCAGACCCGGACCTTGGTGTTGGGCAGCAGCAGATACAACAGGAAGAACGCAACCGTGGCCACGGCGTACGAGAAGAATACCTCGGGTCGTATTCCTCCCAACACCGTGCGATGGATCTGCCCGACTACGGCATCGGCGTACCGGGTCGCGGTCTGCATGACCGCGTTCTGCATGGTCAGGTAGATACCCAGGCCCAAAAGCAATGGACCCAGCGTCAGGATCGCCCAATGGTTTATGATCCGAGTCAGGAAAGGACGGGGGCGCTCCACGTGCCAGATGTCGTTGAAGGCCCGTTCCACCGTGTTAAGCAAGGTAACGGCCGCCCATATCACCAATACTGCCCCGAACATGGTGATCTTCCCGGTGTCCAGGCCGGTGAAGAAACCGCCCACGATCCGATCCAGGTAGTCGGTCAGGAGGATCGTGGGTCCCGATCCATTGGGATCAGCGGCGGCTGCCCGGTTGGGATCGCCAGCCCCGTCATTGACGTCCGAAGGGATACGGATGGTGGCCAGATTCAACTGGCCGTAGATGAATCCCTTGACCCCCTGCCCGACCTGCCGGTACGCGGAGAACCAGTGGAAGATCATCACGGTCACGATCGCCAGGGGCACCAGGCCGAAGATCGTCTGATAAGCCAAGGCAGCGGCCTGCTGCCTGGCCTTGTTCTCCCTGAGGTGCCGGGCGCAGTACAGCCACAGCTTGACCTGCCACGCCAAAAACCGGCTGATCCTGCCCAGTGACTCCGTAGGGCTCGTCAGAATTTTCTCGATCCGCTTGATCATAGCATTACTTCCTGAACAGCCCATCGAGGCCCTTCAGGAGCTGCTGCTGCAGTTGCCCTTCAAGGATCTTTTTGATATCCAACTGGGGTTTTCGCAAGGTCCCCTTCAATGGCACGGCGATCCTTTCGCCTGAGGCCTGGCCGACCTTGGCGATCTTGCCTTGGAGGGCGTACGGCAATGTCACGGTCATGTCGAGCTTCTCGCTGGGGCCGATGGAACCGGAACAGTTGATGGGGTGGTCGCCGATGTCGATCTCCATGTTGTCGTACTTGACCACGCCGTCCTTGACCACGAAGCGGGTCGGCTTGATAGCCAGACGCTGGGATACGTTGCCCTGGCCAAAGGCCAGGAGGAGCTGGCCCAAGAGGTCCGAGCCCCCGATCATCACGTCCTCCATTGCGATCGTGCCTATGACCTCCACACGGTTGATGTCCGCACTGGAGGCAGGCACGATCAGCCGTTCGCATGCAAAGCTCACCTTACCGCTTGCACTGGTCGCACCGGCGAAGAAGGGGCTGACGTACCGGAGGAGCTTGTTGGCCATCTGCGGGGTGATCTGCACGTCCTTGGCGATCTGCATGGGCTGGGGGATGGTGAACACCACCGGGCTCTTGGTCAGATCCACGTTGCACCCGAAGTTGAGCTGCCCCTGGTTGATCGTACTACTGAAGGGCATGAGCCTGAGCAGCCCGTTCTCCACCACGGTGTTTGGATCGGTCTTCCCCACGTCCATACCCATGTAGCCTGCGGAGTCAAAACCGAGCCCGGCCCTGGCGTTGAGGTGGGCCAGGAACTGATCGGCCTTGGTTGTGGGATACTCGGCGGAGAACTCCACGAGCTTCTGGCGCTTGCCCGCCAGCGTCAGGTCCTGCGGCAGGAACGCAGCCATGGCCGGCGACAGGCGAGACAGGTCATAGGCGTACTGGGCCTTGCCCTGGAGGCTGGTGGTCTGGGCCGTGGCCTTGTACCGGACGTCGGCTGAAGGCACGTCCACCACCGTCCCGCCCAATGGGGTCTGGATGTGGAGGTCCGCCTCCAGGGTCCCTGTCGCCGTCTCCTTTCTCACCTTGAAGGTGGCCATGACCACATTGGGATCGTACATGGCCTTGCCCTGGGGCCCGCACCTGAGCCGCTCGATCCTCGTCTGGTCCGAGGCGACTGTGACGGAGGTGGAGTCGAAGGTCACCTGCACGGGCGATGAGACCACGCCCGACAGGACCATGTTTGGATCCAGGTACCCCAGGGCCACCAGCCACGGTCGCACCTTGCCGAGGTCCACCTTGGAGACGTTCACCGGAAAGCTGGTCTGAGGTGTGTTCTTGTCGAAGGACAGGGGTATGGCCGCGTCCTTGACCTGCATGGCAGCCAGGTCGCTGTCGATCTGGAACGAGCCCACCTTGAGGTCCTTTTCTCCGAGGGTCAGGGTGTACTGGATCTGGGCCTTGGGCTCGGATACGGTGACGTTATTGGGGCCTGTAAACTGCAATTGATCAATCTGGGCCGAACCCTGGAAGGCCTTGGAGGTGGCCCCCATCTGAACCACGCCTTGCGAGGAGAAACGGCCTGCGAACCGATAGCCCTTGAGGTCCACGAACCTTCCCGCCTCGGACTGGAGGCTGGCCAGGTCGATGAAGGCCTTGTGCTCGATCCGCTCCAGGTCGCCCTTGGCCTGGACCTGGGCAAAAGAAGAGTTCAGGTCCAGTTGCTCGATCTGGACCTTGGTCCCATCCATCTTGGCCTTGAGCGCAGCGGTGATCGGCTGGGACAGGGACACGGACTTGCCGCTGGCCACACCTGTCACGTCCTTGAGGCTCAGGTTGGCCTGCACCAGACCGGCATCCGCCTTGATCGAGCCTGCAAGCCTGCCGGACTGGACCTGGAGTGACTCCTGGATCTTCAAGGTCTTTGGCAGTTGCGACACGACCTTGGCCATATCCACGTCGAGCTGGCCGTCCAGGGTGGCCTTGGCCGCGTCCGGCTTCCCATTGGTCATAGGGACACGGCCCTTGGCCTGGATATTGAACCAATCTCCATAGGCCTTCAGTTCCTGGATATCGAGGCCGTCCTGCTGCCCTGTGACCCTGGCCTTGATATCGAGCTGTTTGGTGGCCAGTCGATCGCCGCTGAGGGCCTGACCGGTCACAACGAGGTCCTTGCCCGTGACCGTGGCCTGGACCTCCTTGATCTGGCCCTTCTCGATCCGGCCGTCTACTTGGGCATTAACCTGGCCTTCGGTCTCTATACCCACGCCTGCCAGGGCCAGGATGGGCTTCAACGAGGCCAGGTCCAGGTCCTGGATCGAGGCCTTGGCCTGTACGTCCCCATCCGTCATCGCTGCATGAGGATCTGCCGGCCTCTGCATGGATACATCTGCGTCTACTTTGGCCGTACGGTCGCCCTGGGGGATCGACATCTTGAGGGTGGCCTGGCTGGTCTTGCCAGGCGGCTCCAGGCGGAGGTGGAGATTGATATCAGCCATGCGGACCGTAGACTGACCTGAGGCAACCGCGACCTGACCGTCCTTGACCGTCAGGTCCACCTGGCCCAGGATCATGGTAGAACTGCTCGCAGGCTGGGCCTCGGTCGTAGCGGCGACTTGTTTGCCCACAGTCAGGTCGATTTTGGGCCGATCCACTTCTGCAGAGCCGCTGATGCGACCGGAGAGTAATTGTCCGTACGCGGGCCTGACAGCGATCCTCTCTGCTGCCACATGGGTCGTACCGCCTGCGTCTGAGAAGCTCAGACCCAGGACACGGACCCCTGCCCACCACCCCATGGACAGGTTATCAAAGGTCAGGGTCCCTCTTGAAGACTGGCTGACACGCCTCTGGATGTATCTCTGCATCGGTCCGCAAGAGGCGATCGTTGGGATCAGCAGGATGAATCCCAGGATCATCACAAGGCCCACGACTACACCCAGCACCCATCGCCTACGCCGCTTCGGTGCCGCCGACTTGGATTGTTCTGTCATTGTCATGTCTGGCTCCTATTGTAATGTAAAGACCAGGTGCAGCTTCTTCTCCAAAGGCATCTGGCCATAGAAATGAATCAGGACCTGCTGTGCCTTTAGAGTGGTATCGCTTATGGCCATGCGGCTATTATACTGTCCAGCCTTTTCGCTTCAACAACCGAATAACGACATACTGGATCGCGAGGTAAAGACGCCCTGAAGGGGATCATCGCCGCCATTCGGCCTTTCGGACCATGAGGGGTGGGACCCGTTTGAGTCGGGTGGATTTGTTGCCGCAGGCATGGCAACTGCGGTCACTGGGGTACCAATCCAACGTCAGTAATTCACGCCTTAATGGTGGATTATCTTTTTTGAGCAGTCCAAGCATCAGCCATCACCCAGAGTAAAGTCTTAAAGTTTGTCTTCTTGCCTGGTATCGGCCAACCGCGCATGGGACTTTGGTTGGATGAGGAAAGAGAACCAGGATGTCTTGGGGTCTTATAATGCCCCGCTAGTCTGCCGGCGCAAGGTAAGCTTTATATTCGGGACGTTATTGCTGCAGGACGCGTTCGGCGCGCCGGTCCCGGACCAATTCAACGGATCATTAGCCCCAGTATCACTGTAGGCACACACGCTGCGAAAGCCGCCTGGCTGTGACGACCTGCATTGTCCAATGCTGGTGTAGAAACTGTTATTGTAACTGAAGTCCACCAGTAGATTGTCAACGCCGTTGTATTCGAATGGCGTCTTAAACTCAAACCGTTGCCATCCTGTGGCGCTGACAGTCTCATTGCTCTGGTACACAATGGTCCAACCGTCTGCGTCCAGCGAACAGGTGGGATAGGCACTTAGGCTGGTGTGCTTCATCCGAATAGTCCAATTGTTCATCGTCTGTCCAGGAACCTTCGCTACGTCAAGTGCCAATCCAGTAATGCTCCCGCGCGTGCCAATCTCACTGGCCAGGTAAACCACCTGTGTCCTACTGTCTTGATAGTACGTCCGCATGGGGAATGACCAAATGGACGATCCCGTCCCAATGGTGATGGGGATGTGGTCTATGGCCCGTTCGAGGTTGATCCTGGATTTGGTGATGTGGGGTGTTGCCTTTGTGTCGGTTACGCTATCTCCCGTGTAGATCAAGATGTCATTGACCTCTGTGGGCGAGAGATATCTGCCGATGAGGGCCTTTGAGGCAGATTGCAGACACGCCACCGCACCTGCGGTGTACGGGCATGCTGCCGAAGTTCCGCCGAAGTCCGGATTATAGTCGTCGCTATATATCCCTCCTAAACCTCTGATATCGAGGGTATATGCCTGGTTTCCTGGTGCCAGAATATCCAGACATGGAGCCGTATTGGAATACGTGGGCACTCGGTCTGCCCCAGTCTCGTTATCCACGAAGCACTTCACAAAAGGATTCGCGATGCAACTGTACCCTGCGCACGAGTACGATGAAATCAGGCCCACATAATCCTCCTTTGGGAAACGCCCAATAGCGGCGTCATATACAGCCCCTACAGAGATAACGTTGCTCAGGCATGCCGGGCGACTTATCGCATCACAGTAACCATCGTTGCCAGAAGCGACAACGATCGTAATCCCAGCGGCTGCGGCAGCATTGGCTGCCCTGGCATAGGCAGTGCTGGAACTATCACAATTGCTGGTGTACCTGCCCGATCCGCCACTGCGGCTGAATACCAGGATAGGGTATGCAGGATTATCATTCTGATGGGCAACACACCAATCTAAGGCCGCGATGACCGCATCAACCAGACCCCCCGGGTTAGCATTTGTGCCAACCTTGAGGGCATACAGCTTCGCACCATAGGCTACACCGCCGATGTAGTCACCGCTATCACCCAGATCCCCTGCTGCTATGCCGGCACACGCCGTGCCATGGTAGTGAGAGTCCATGGGATCGCTGTCTTTGTCACCCAAATCGTACCCACCGATGACCTTAGAATTGGGAAAACCAGCCCCGCCGAGTTTAGGGTGCTTGTAATCGATGCCCGTGTCGCAGATGGCTATAGCCACCCCTTGACCGCTGTACGTCATTCGAGATACGGATGCATTCATGAGTGGAATTCCCTGTCTAAGGAAAAGCTCCTCAGCATACACAGGTTCAATGGACTCCACCCGGGGATCAGACATAAGCTGGGCAAGTCCTTCCAACGTGACCTCCCCGGAGAATCCGGCGATGTTCTCGAAACGATATCTCAGACCGAAATCGATGGTCGTCAGCATAGACAGCACAGTAGCCTGAGCAGCGGCCACATCATATTGCCGTTCCTCGATTGAAAGCTCCGTGTCCGAGTTGGTAGCAGCCATCAGTCGCTCAGGCTCAACCATATTGACGATCACCTTTACCGTTTTCGCACCCTGCTCGAAAGGGCCAATGATGAGTTGGGAGTCCGTGAGCTTATCCAGGACCGATGCCTCACCTACGGTTACTACGGCAGAGTTCTTCGGCTGGACAGCCGCGCTCTGCTGGACATCCGGTGGCTGTGTGAAAGATTGGCCGGATAGATGCTTTGCCGGGCCTACGAGCATCAGCCCTGCAATACATAAGGCAGCGTGCCACAATCGCGTTTTCATGCTCAGACCTCCGATAAAGGATTTCGATAGACTACCTCTTAGCCGATGCTCCGCCATGGCCTTTACCTCTCCAATTATGCAGCCTGAAGCCCAGGTCCATTCTGAGTCATTGCGAGGCCTCTACAAGCGGCCGTAGACTGCTCAGAATGACAACCGACCAAGCCGCAGCTAACCTTACCCTGGCCCCAAGCTCATGGTCATATAATATCGCGCTTAATCCCCAAGATCAAGAGGCATTTCGGGAAAAAAGGTGGAGCATGGAGTCGGGCTTTTGATTTAGGTCAGTCAGGAGAAGTATCAGCCTGCGGATATCGTTTTTCCCTATGGTAGTAGATGATGCTCTCTTTCGCCCGTGCCCAGAGTCACCCTCCCCCAGAGGCCATGGCCCCCAATGATCGGCCGTAAAGGCATTGGTTTTGACGTCAAGTCCTTCCAATTGAAGTCCGATATACCCGTCATGGTGTCACATAGATGCTTGATCGGCGTTTGCGTTGTTGTGTGGACGATTGTTTCGGGAGTATCGGCTGTAATGCCCAAGCCTGCTGAACGCGTCGCCATCGACACCCTCCTGGATCTGGGCTACGTCATCCGGGTGCTTGCACCGGATCCCATCAAGATCAAACAGGACCCCCGATCTGCCGATCCCTTCCACTCCTACACAGGCTGTAGTACGGTCACCCTGATCAGCAGTTTCCCGGCCCAGTTCTCGGTCCGTGCGACCGGAACCAGCGTGGCCGCCGGCAAATGGGACGCCACGATCCGGCCCTCCATCATGGCCAGGGGAACGATGGAGGCCCGGGTCTGCGTGACTGCGAAGGAACTGGTCCTCGATAAGCTACGGGCCGGGACCACGGTCAAGGTCGCCGAGGTCATCGTTACGGTCATGCCCCGCTGACTCCACAGACGCCTCGCCTGGGCGCACCAGCGATGAGAAGGTGCATCAATCGCGTTGACTGTTTCAACTGGTTGCATATGATCCTGCACAGCAACTCGGTTTAGATTGGTTCCACGAAACAAGATGGGTAGAGAAGTACCCTCGATCCGCGGTAGTTGAAGGTGATCATGTAATGATAGTGGTCGCTCACAGGTAATAGACCCTTTGCCAAGACCGCCGGCAGTTGATATAATATTACGCCTTTAAGAACCGGACGGTTCGGAAAGGGTAAGTATGAGTCTTGAGAAGTTCTTCTCACCCCAATCCGTTGCCATTGTGGGGGCATCCCAGCAGAAAGGCAAGGTGGGGTACGAGATCCTGGTGAACATGATCCAGGCCGGGTTCCCGGGCAGGATCTTCCCGGTCAACCACAAGGCCGATTCGATCGAGGGGCTGAAATGCTACCCGGATCTGTTGTCCATTGGCGAGACCCCGGACCTCGTCATTATCGTGGTCCCGGCCCAAGTAGTACCGGAGGTTATGAACCAGTGCGCTAAGATCGGTGCGAGGGCCGTGATCGTCATCACGGCCGGGTTTAAGGAGGTCGGCCCGGAGGGCCGTGCCCTCGAGCAGAGGGTCGTGCAGATCGCCAGGCAGGCCAACATCCAGGTCATCGGTCCCAACTGCCTGGGCCTGATCGTCCCGGCTAAAAAGATCAATGCCAGCTTTGGCGGCGATCTGCCTGCGCCTGGGGCGATTGGGTATCTGTCGCAGTCGGGTGCGCTGCTGGCGGCGATCCTGGACATGGCCAACGCCAACGGCATCGGCTTCAGCAAGTTGGTCAGCATCGGCAACAAGGCCGACGTCGATGAGCTGGACATCATCATGGCCTTGGGCCAGGACCCGGACACCAAGGTGATTGCCGGATACCTCGAGAGCATCACCGACGGCAACGCCTTTGTCCGCAGGGCCGAGAATATCTCCAACGGCAAGCCCATCCTCTTGATCAAGGCCGGCGGCACCTCCGCTGGCGCAAAGGCCGCCTCCTCGCACACCGGAAGCCTGGCCGGCGGCGAGACCGCGTATGAATGCGTGTTTGAGCGGGCCGGGATTGTCCGGTGCGAGTCGATAGAGCAGCAGTTCAACTATGCCCAGGCCTTTGCCTACCAGCCACTGCCCAAGGGCAATAACGTGGCGGTCATTACCAATGCCGGGGGTCCCGGTATCATGGCCGCCGACGCGATCGAGCGGCATGGCCTTGGGTTTGCCAAGCTGTCGGACAAGACCGTGGAGAAATTGGCCTCCAAGCTGCCGGCAGCGGCCAATGTGCACAACCCCATCGATGTGCTCGGTGACGCCTTGGCGGATCGGTACGAGTTTGCATTGGACGTGGCGATGGACGACCGCAACGTGGATGTGATCCTGGTGTTGCTGACGCCGCAGGCCATGACCGAGGCCGAGGCCACGGCCCAGGCGATCGTGCGGATCACCGGGAAGAAGGCACAAAAGCCCATCCTAGTCTGTTTCATGGGTGCAGGCAAGGTTACCGAGGCCGTCAAGATCCTCCGACACAGCCAGATCCCCCACTATAGCTCTCCCGAAAGCGCGGTGGACACAATCAGGGTCATGGCAGACTATGTCCGATGGCGGGCCAGGCCCAAGCGGGTGGTCAAGCTCTTCCCGGTCAACCGCCGCAGGGTCGAGAACATTATCGAGAAGTACCTGCGCCAAGGCCTTCGCGAGGTGGGGGAGTCCGACGCCAAGGAGGTGCTTGAGGCCTACGGATTCGTCACCCCCAAAGGGGCGCTGGCCACCACTGCAGAGCAGGCGGCCAATATCGCCCAGCAGATCGGCTATCCGGTGGTGCTGAAGATATGGTCCTCGGACATCGTGCACAAGTCCGACGTCGGAGGGGTCAAGCTGGGTCTCAAGAGCGCCCAGGACGTGATGGACGCCTTTGACCTGATGATGTACCGCATCCCCAAGAAGGCCCCGGACGCCTACATCCTGGGCGTGTTCGTCCAGCAGATGATCAAGGGAGGCAAGGAGGTGATCCTGGGCATGAATCGCGATCCCAGGTTCGGCCCCTTGATGATGTTTGGCATGGGCGGCGTGATGGTGGAGGTGATGAAGGACGTATCGTTCTACCTGGCGCCGCTGACCGCCGACGAGGCCAAGCAGATGCTCATCAACACCCGGACATACAAGATGCTCCAGGGCGTGCGCGGCCAGGAGGGAGTGGACATCGACGCCATTGCCGAGGGTCTCCAGAGGCTCTCGCAACTGGTCACTGAGTTTCCGCAGATCAAGGAACTGGACATCAACCCCTTTGTGGTCGGTCCGGAAGGGACCATCCCGATCGCGGTGGACGCCCGCATGAGCGTGGAGAAGACCTGATTCTAGGCACTTATGATTGAAATCTTGTTGAGAACTACCGTCGTTTGGTTCCGGCTCGTCCGGGTTGCGCTGTAGGAGCAACGATGCAAACGTTTGATTGGAAGTCTAAGTACCAGAGCAAGGTCTGTTCAGCCGCCAAGGCCATGCGACTGATCCGGTCCGGCAACAGCGTGTTCGTCGGTACAGGCTGCGGCCAGCCGCAGCACCTGGTCCACGCACTGGTGGAGCACTGCACGGAGATCAGCGACGTGCACATCGTGCACCTGTTGACTTCCGGATCCGCGCCGTATGCGGATGAGCAGTTCCGGGAACGGTTCAAGATGAACACCTTTTTTATCGCCGACAACGTACGCGACGCCCTGGGGCGCGGCATCGGCGACTACACGCCGATGTTTCTGTCGGAGATCCCGCACGAGTTCGACACCGGCCGAATTGCCATAGACGTGGCCCTGATCTGTGTATCGCCTCCGGACGCGGGCGGCCTGTGCAGCCTGGGCGTGTCCGTGGACATCGTCAAGTCCGCGGCGGCCAACGCCAAGTACATCATCGCCCAGGTCAACCGTGATATGCCACGGACCTTCGGCGACAGCTTCATCCACGTCAACGACATCGAGGCCCTGGTGCCTTTCGACGAAGCCCTCATCGAGGTTCCGATGCACAAGTCCAATGACGTGCTGCGCCGCATCGGGCAGAACGTGGCTCGTCTGGTCGAGGACGGCAGCACCATCGAGTGCGGCATCGGCGGTATCGCACAGGTCATGGCCGAGTACCTGGTGGAAAAGAAGGACCTGGGTGTGCACACCGAGATGTTCGGGGATTGGATCATCGACCTGATCGATTGCGACGCCATCACCTGCTCCAAGAAGAACCTCAACCGGGGCAAGGTCGTGGCGAGCTTCTGCATGGGGTCCAAGCGGTTGTACGAGTACATAGACAACAACCCATTCTTTGAGTTCTATCCCACCGAGTACGTCAATGATCCGTACGTCATCGGCCAGCACGAGAAGATGGTGGCCATCAACGCCGCCTTGGAGATCGACCTGACCGGCCAGGTCTGTTCAGATTCACTAGGTTACACGTTCTACAGCGGCATCGGCGGCCAAGTGGACTTCATCCGGGGCGCAGCTCGCAGCCGCGGGGGCAAGGCCATCATCGCCATGCCCTCCACTGCCCGGGACGGCCAGGTCAGCCGTATAGTGCCGCACTTGACCGAGGGCGCGGGCGTGGTCACCACGCGGGCCGATGTGCACTACGTGGTCACCGAGTACGGCGTAGCCTACCTGCATGGCAAGAGCATCCGCCAGAGGGTGATTTCCCTGATTAGCATTGCACATCCGAAGTTCCGGTCGTATCTGATCCAGGCGGCCAAGGCCCAAAAATACCTCTATGAGGACCAGATCGAGCTGCGCGCCGAGCAGGTTGTGTACCCGGAGGAACTGGAGTGCTACGACACGCTCAACGACGGCACCCAGATCTTCTTCCGCCCCGTCAAGACCACCGATGAGGCCGCCTTGTCGGAGATGCTCTATTCGCTGAGTCCCTCGTCCCTGCAGCGGCGGTACATGACCAGCACCATGCGATTTCCGCATCGGGACATCCAGCAACTGACCAACGTGGATTACCTGCAGAACATCTCCATAGTATGCGTGGTGCCGGGCGTGTCCGGCGACGAGATCGTGGCTATTGCCCAATACTTCCTGGATCCCAAGACACTAGCGGCCGAGGTGGCCTTTATCGTGCAGGACGAATGGCAGCAGAAGGGGATGGGTACGCTGCTGCTGCAGTACCTGACCAAGATCGCCAAGCAGCGGGGCGTCAAACAGTTTTACGCCAAGGTCCTGCCCACCAACAAGCCCATGCTGGCGGTGTTCTACAACTCGGGCTACAAGATCAACACCGAGTTCGACGGCGATGTGTACCACATCAGCTACGAGTTGGGCTAGAACAGAGGAGACGTGACTTACTTGACAGGGATCTTACGTTGATGCCTCAACAATGTCGAATAAGACTATCAGAGGAACGGGCCTATGTTCAATCATCTATTCAAGCGAAAGCCGCTCAGTCTGCTGCATGAGGAGATGAAGAGCGACAACCGCCTCAAGCGGGTGCTTGGACCCTGGTCGCTGACGAGCCTCGGAATTGGCTGCGTCATCGGCGCGGGTATATTCGTGATAACCGGTAAAGCGGCGCATGACACAGCCGGGCCGGCCTTGGTGGTCTCATTCGTGGTGGCAGGCATGGCCTGCATTTTCTCTGCACTGTGCTATGCCGAATTCGCTTCCATGGCGCCCGTGGCGGGATCGGCCTACACATACGCATATGCCACTCTGGGCGAATTATTTGCCTGGGTCATCGGATGGGACCTCATCCTGGAATACACCGTCGCTGCCGCCACCGTCGCCCACGGTTGGTCGAAGTACTTTCAGAAGTTCATCGGCATGTTCGACATTGAGGTGTCACGGACCCTTTGTAAAGCGCCTTTTGACTTTGATCCATCCGGGGCGGCCAAGGGGCTCATACCAACCGGCAGTTGGTTCGACCTGCCGGCCCTGGTCATCGTCTTGATCCTGACGATCGTGCTGGTCGTAGGCATCCGTGAAAGCTCTCGCTTCAACAACACGATGGTGGCGATCAAGCTGGCCGTGGTATTGCTGGTCATTGGGGCGGGCATCTTCTACGTGAAATCCGCCAACTGGCACCCGTTCGCGCCGATGGGCTGGGCGGGCCTGAGCCTCTTCGGCAAAACGCTCTGGGGACAGACCGGTGCCAACGGCGCACCTGTGGGCATGCTGGCCGGAGCAGCCATGATCTTCTTCGCCTACATCGGTTTCGACTCAGTCTCGACCCACGCCGAGGAAGCCCGCCATCCACAGCGCGACGTCCCCATCGGCATCATCGCCTCGCTTATTATTTGTACGGTGTTATACATCGCGGTGACCATCGTCCTGACCGGCATGGTTCCCTACGACCAGATCGACAAGGATGCACCCGTAGCGGCGGCATTCGAGCTCGCCGGATTACATTGGGCGCAGTTCATCATCTCGCTTGGAGCGGTGGCAGGCATCACGTCCGTCATGTTGGTGCTGATGCTCAGCCAGCCCCGCGTGTTGCTGGCGATGGCGAGAGACGGCCTGCTGCCGGAGAGCTTCTTTGGCGCAGTCCATCCCCGTTTTCGCACGCCGTGGAAATCCACCATCCTCACCGGTATCGTGGTTGCGGCCATGGCCGCCTTCATCCCCCTGGATATCCTGGCCGAGCTGGTGAACATCGGCACACTCCTGGCCTTTGTCATCGTGTGTATCGCGGTGCTCGTCATGCGATACATCCACCCGCAGGCGGAGCGGCCGTTCCGCTGCCCGTGGGCGCCGGTCATCCCGGTGCTCGGGGTGTTGTTCTGCCTGGTCCTGATGTTTTCCCTCCCTTCGGAGAACTGGCTGCGCCTGTTGATCTGGATGTTGGTGGGCATGCTCATCTACTTCCTGTATGGCCGCCACCACAGTGTGATGGCCCGTCAAAGGCTGACAAGTTGCGATTCCAATATAAAAGGCGACCATGGCTGAGACAGCCCATGTAACGTCAGATAATATCCCTGGCCAACCTGGACTGCCGTGCCGTTTCATATCATGTCCGCCTTTAGGACCCGTCGCACCTGGCTGGACCAGCTTTCTGCGATACCATGGTTGACAAGACGGTGCTCGACGCTATACTCGACCGCGTCGTTTGAGGGTGGAACCGACCTCTGCGAAGCACGTCAAACCCAAGCCCTTCAGAAGCTACAAGCTCATAAGGTTTGTTGTGGAAAGGAGTGGCCCATGGTGTGCGAGCCTATTTACACGATGGAAACAACGCAGGCGCCGCAGGCGGTGTGCAGGCGGGGGCTTGGGATCTGCCTGGAAGGCCTCACGGACGCAGACGTTGACCGCCTGTACGCGATGGTCGTTCTTTGGAGACGGCACCTCACCCCGCCGTCCTGCAGTCCTGCCACAGATCGCCACCCAACTGGTGTCCATCAATCGAGCAACGTGCCGTTGGTCAGCATTGGGCCTTCTGGACTGGGCGGGCATTACCAGACGGAGATCTGAGAGCACCCGTGGTCGGTTGTCCGGGAAACACTTGTTGATAACCCCCGGCTGTGTTATAAGATTGGACCTTTTAAGAAGGTTTTTCTACACCTTTGATGGAGACGTGGTTATGGCAACGGCCCTTGAGCAATGCGATCCGCAGGTCTACGAGCTAGTCAAGCAGGAGGAGGCCCGCCAGAACGGCAGCATCCGCTTGATCCCCTCGGAGAACTACGTGTCCAAGGCCGTGATGGAGGCCAGCTCCAGTTGCCTTACCAACAAATATGCCGAGGGTTATCCGGGCAAGCGATATTACGAAGGCCAGCAGGTCACGGACCAGGTGGAGACCCTGGCCTGCGAGAGGGCCAAGAGGCTCCTCAAGGCGGACCACGCCAATGTCCAGCCCTATTCCGGGTCAGTGGCGAACATGGCTGCCTATGTGGCCCTGATCCAGCCCGGTGATACGATCATGGGGATGTCGCTGGCACACGGTGGGCACCTGACACACGGGTGGAAGGTCTCCATGACGAGCAAGTTCTTCAAGTCGGTCTCCTACACACTGGACCCTGCTACTGGTCGGATCGACTATGACCTCGTGGAGAGGTTGGCCAAGGAGCACAGACCCCACCTGATCGTCTGCGGCGCAACGGCCTATCCCAGGATCATCGACTTTGCGGCCTTTGGCAGGATCGCCAAGGAGGTCGGGGCCTTCCTCGTGGCTGACATCGCCCACATCGCCGGATTGGTGGCGGCGGGCGTGCATCCCAGCCCGGTACCCTACGCGGACGTCGTGTCCACCACCACGCACAAGACCCTGCGAGGGCCACGAGGCGGGATGCTGATGTGCAAGGCAGAGCATGCCACCAAGGTCGACCGAGCGGTATTCCCAGGTCTGCAAGGCGGTCCTCACATGCATACGATCACCGCGATCGCGGTGGCCCTGGGTGAGGCCGATACACCGGAGTTTACCAAGTACGCCAAACAGATCGTCAAGAACTCCAGGGCCATGGCAGAGAAGCTCATGGAGTACGGCTTTGACCTAGTCTCGGGGGGAAGTGACAACCACCTGATCCTAATCGACCTCCGCAAGAAAGGCATCCTGGGCAAGCCGTTGGCCAAGGCGCTGGATCGGGCCAGGATTGTGACCAACTATAACACGATCCCCAATGACCCTGCCCCGCCCATGGACCCCAGCGGCCTCCGGATCGGTACGCCGGCAATCACCACACGGGGCATGAAGGAGGACCAGGCCCGACAGATCGCCAGCTTCATCAACAAGGTCGCCGAGAACATCGACAACGAATCGGTCATCGAGCAGGTCGGTAAGGAGGTCCTGGCCCTGTGTTCCCAGTTCCCCGTGCCGGAAGGATTTGTACAGCCACGCGGTTGATTTGAGATCTGAGATTTGAGATTTGAGATTGGGTATAGGGTTATGCTGAATGAGCTATTCAAGAAGCAGGCGGAGTTGAACAAGCGTACCGGTTTCGATGCGGAGGCCATGCGAAAGCACTTTGACCCGCAGGTGGCCGGGATCTGGCTGAACAACTATATCGCAGCCATGAGCAACGAGTTGGAGGAGCTCCGCGACTGCACCTTTTGGAAACACTGGTGCACGGAGGCCAAGGAGGGCAGGCGGTTCTTCCTGCACGACCTGCAGAACGCCCGGGTCGAGGTGACCGACATGCTGTTCTTTTGGATCAGCCTGGCCCAGTGCGT